>Ga0182738_1000213_pt1 | contig 89264 bp, 74 predicted proteins | sample eDN5th30CBELigMG_FD_128876 | JGI IMG/M metagenome (GOLD analysis project Ga0182738, IMG submission 128876) | Enriched Miracle-Growth compost microbial communities from Emeryville, California, USA - eDNA 5th pass 30_C BE-Lig MG (version 2)... ... | reverse complement strand
GCCGGCTTCTGTGATTTTCGTGTTGTGAAGCAAATTGACTGAGATGAGATGAAATGGCGTTGACGGCAAGTCGCGAGCAAAGGCAATCTCCTTCGCGTTTCCGTTGATTTTCACTTTTCCACCAACAGACAATACGTACTCCGCTGCCTTGCGGTCGGGATCGGCAGGCAGGATTGAGCGGGAGAGACGTTCGCCGGGATGCTCCCAGCGGGAACAGGTCAGGCGATCTCCATTGAGAACGAAATCGCGGGACGTGACTCCCAGCATGGTGATGGAATATGTCTTTGCCTCGATTTTCTCCCATGACATGGGGAATGTTTCTGGGGGGCCACTTCCATTGTTTTTGTTTTTGATCGCCTTCAATACGTCCGGGTGAAAGCGTCCTTCGCCGGTACCATTCGCTTGGAACGTGGCAGTGTACGGCCACGGTCCCATCAGCATCTTCCATGTTCCGACGAGTGGATCGTCCGCACCGTTGGAGATGACTGGTTGTGAGCCGGAGTTCGGATTGCTTGTGGCCGAGGAACTGAAGGTCGGTTCGGAAACCTCTTCGGTGGATGGGGGATTTCCGTCGGGCGAACTCGACTGTCGAGATGTCGGCGGAAGAGCGACGGAGCCCGTCAGATTCCACAGACCCAGACCGATCAGAAATGCCGCTGTCACAACGGACGGGATCGCCCAGAACCGCCGCTTTGGCCCGGTGAGGCAGCGCATGAGACGGTCTGTGAAAGGACTCGCTGATTTTGATGGTGAAATTCTCTGCGCCACCCTGGTGGCTGTCAGTTTCGACTCTCGGTGTTCCAACGCTTCCAAGACATCATGTGCCGAGTGAAACCGCCCTTGAGGTTTCTTGGCATGAAGTTTAGCAATGACCGACACCAACCATTGCGGGGTTTCCGGAATGATTTCCCGTACGGAGCGGGGGTGTTCTTCGACGACCCGTTTCAACACAGCCACGGCGGTGGCGGCCCGGAAGGGCGGTCGGCCGCTGCACATCACGTACAGAACGCTGCCCAGGCTGAACAGATCAGATCGGTGATCGACTTCCAACCCTTGGGCCTGCTCCGGCGACATATAAAGTGGTGTTCCAGAAATCGCCCCGCTTTGGGTCAGGCTGGCATCATCAGCGGAACGTGCTAAGCCGAAGTCCGTGATCTTCGGTCGTCCCGATCCGCTCTCCAGCAGGATATTGGCCGGTTTAATGTCCCGATGGATAAGTCCCTGGGCATGGGCGGCTTCCAGTCCTCGGGCGATTTGACAGCCGATGGACAGCACGTCCTGAATGCCCAGCGGTCCGGTCTCATTGATCTTGTCCTGCAAAGTCTGGCCGTCAATGAATTCCATGACCAGAAATGGAAATGGCTTTTCTTCGACGGCATAAATGCTGACGACGTTTTCATGACGGATCGCCGCAGTTGTACGGGCTTCGCGCAGGAACCGTTTGCGGGCAGGGGAGGTGACTGCCAGTTCTGGCGTCATCATCTTGATGGCCACCACGCGATGCAGCTTTTCGTCAAACGCCTTCAGGACGATCCCGCATCCACCCCGGCCCACGATTTCCAGGACTTCATAATGGAGAAGCCTCCCCAGGGAACCGGGCTTCGATGATGGCTTCAGAAACGACAGGTCAATCTCATCGCGTAAATGTTGATGTTCGGCAGCCTTTCTCTCCTGAGGCTTTCCATCGGCGATCTGTTGCAAAGCAGGAATGTCGAGAAAATCCCCAGACCGCTCGTGGGCAGCCAGCAGGGCGTTCACCTTGCGATGCAACGCCTGATCCCTGCCGCAGGCCCGATCCACGTAAGCGGCCCGCTGCTTCGGGTCTTCGATCTCGATGGCAGCCAGGAAAATCTCTTGAATTTGCATTGCTGTTGTCGCTTGCGTGATTGCTAAGGTACCCCTGAAAAATCACCGGTGATAAAAGAGTCAGGCGCTAACGGTCGGCCTGGCGCACCCACGGTTTCGCACCTGGTAGCAATGCGCGATCGCCATCCACTGAGATTCCGTCAAAAGTCGCTCCGCCTTTGATCGTGAAACAATACGTGCCATCCTTCTTTCTTTCCCAGGTAATCATATTGGTTTGGAACGCAGAGCGATCTTCGCCACTCTTGGCTTTCATGGCAGCAATCGTGCGAGGGTCGAAGCTCAACATCCCAACGCCATTTTTTCGAATTTCGACCGTGGCTGGCCATGGTCCGACTGCAATGCTCCATTTCCCAATAAATGGGTCGTCCTCTCCTTTGGGGCGATCCTTCTTGCCGGCTTCTTCGGCCTCCAGCCGTGCCAGCCACGGAGTCACATCATGGCCATGTGATGCCGCTTCGTTCAGGAGCTTACGGGCTGCCTTTCGGTCAGCAATACGGTCGAAGGCGAGGAAAATGCCAAGCGTCAACGGAGCGTTGTCCAAGGGAGCCAGATCCGCCTCGGCTAGTTCAACCCAGGTTCCGGAGGGAAGGTCTGCAACCAGCTTTCGAGCCTCACGCCCCAGGGAGTTTGATTTCAAAACGAGCGCGTCCCCCTTGGGACTCTTTTCATAGCGAACCACCGTGTAGCCGATGCCTGAAACCTCGATGGATGTTCCTGCTTCCAGCTTGGCCGCCTGTTCGAGAACAATGCGTTCAAGCACAAGAAGCCCGTCAATCGCTTTCTTGTCGGCTTCGATCTGCTTGTCGTCATCCCGCAGGTCACGTTCTTCTGTCAGGGAGTCCAGCTTGGCGATCGCACTGGCATATTTCCGTTTTCGTAACAGTTCAGAAACCTCGCTCCAAGCTGATTGATAGGCATCCTTGGGCGTTTCCCCCTGAGAGAACGCAGAGGTGCTGCTGATCACGAGAAGCGAAAAAATCATCAGAAAACGGGTTAATATTGACTGCACGGTGGCCTCCGCATGGAATTTTGAGTTCAGGATCAGGAACCGACTGTGGTTCCTCCCGAATCCAATGCGCCGTTTTCGAGCGAGGCTTGCCAAAGAATTTTCAGGAAACTTTCCCGAAGTTCTCATCTCCTTCGATTTCGTCACGCAGCCAGGCGCGGGCAAATGCCCACGAACGACTGGCGGTGCGGGGGGAAATCGCCAGCGTCTGAGCCGCTTCCGGGAGCGTCAGTCCGGCGAAATAGAGGAGTTGCACGAGTTTCGCTGCTCGTGGATCAACGCTGGCCAATTTGTGAAGGGCATCGTCCAAGGCGAGTAAATCCTCCTGGGGTTCTGGAAGCGTCGCTGCGAAATCGTGGTCAAGACCAGCGCGAACCTGTCCGCCGCCTCGCTTTTGGCGTCCCTTGCGACGAGCGTTCTCGACAAGGATGCGGCGGATGGCGACAGCCGCAGCGGAAAAGAAATGCCCCTGATGATCCCAGACCTCCGGATTGGCCCCTCCCAGGAGACGCAGGTAAGCCTCATGGACGAGGGCGGTCGGTTGCAGGGTCTGGCCCGGTTGTTCCTTGGCCAAATGGAAGGCGGCCAGCTTCCGCAATTCTTCATAAACCAACGGCAACAACTGGTCGGCAGCAAGCGGATCACCGGCTTGAATCGCTCCCATAATCCGGGTGAATTCACTCATGGACTGCCCAACCTTTCTACTTGCTCCTAAAATAGATGCCTGTCCCGCCAGATTTCAGAGACCGATGAGATCATATCTTCTTTGGATACGGCCTGCATTGGCGTTCGCCCAACGTCTCCCAGACTGGCTGCTCAGCGGTTACAATTGAGAGTACGCCAACGGTTCTTCTTTCCCGGCCTCGGAGAAGCACACGCAGCGACGCGATCGGTTGGCATCGATCAAGCTGCAACTCGACGTGCTGGACCGCTCCTACGACGAAACGGCGGAACTGGCAGTCAAAGTGTTTGAACTCTCGCAAACCCTGAAAGGGCAATGGCTTACTGCTGACTACGCCACGAAACGCCGATTGCTCGAAATCGTCTGTTTGAACTGCACCCTCGACGGCGTAACCCTTTGCCCAGAAATGAGAAAGCCCTTCGACGTCCTCGTCGAAGGGCGGTTTCTAAAACAAGCGGGCTTTTGTTCGATGCACTGTCAACGGATCGGAAGGCTTAAATGCTGGGCACCGTATTCCGGAAACCATGCCTTCGTCTGGTTACAAGCCGCGCAGACGGAAAGCATGACGGGGACTTCGACCAGCACGCCCACGACAGTCGCCAAGGCTGCCCCTGATTCGGGGCCGTACAGCGCGATGGCTGTTGCCACCGCCAGTTCAAAGAAGTTGCTGGCTCCGATCAACGCTCCCGGCGCGGCGATATTGTGCGGGACGCGCAGCAGCCACATCAGCCCGTAGGTGAGGGAGGAATTGAAATACACTTGCAACAGAATCGGAACGGCGATCAGAGCGACATGCAGCGGATGATCGAGAATGTTATCGGCCTGAAAAGCGAAGATCAGCACCAGCGTGCCGAGCAGCGCTGTCACCGCGAACGGTTGAAACCGTGGCATGAACGACGTCTCGAACCAGTCGCGTCCCTTGCTGCGGATCAGAACCGTTCGGAGTGCCACGCCGCCGCCAAGCGGGACAACGATGAACACCGCGACCGCCGTGAGCAACACCTGAAAGGGAACCGCCAGTCCGGACACTCCAACCAGCAACCCGACGATGGGGGCGAACAGCACGAGCATGACCAGATCGTTAACCGCTACTTGTACCAGGGTGTAAGCGGGATCGCCGTCCGTGAGGTAGCTCCAGACAAACACCATTGCCGTACAGGGGGCGGCGGCGAGGATGATTACTCCCGCCGTGTATTGCTTCGCCAGTTCCTCTCCGATGACCGACTGGAAGATGACCTGAAAGAACAGCCATCCCAACGCGAACATGCTGAACGGCTTGACCAGCCAGTTCACGAACAGTGTGACGAGTAACCCTTTCGGCCGTCGGGTCATCCCGGCCAGCGAGGTGAAGTCGATCTTCATCATCATCGGCACGATCATCAGCCAAATCAGCACCGCGATGGGGGGATTGATCTGGCTTCCAGCCCCGAACTCCATTCCCCGAAGACTTCCGGTAAAGCCCGGCAATGCGCGACCAAGCAAAACACCCACGACCATGCACAAGCCGACCCAGACGGTCAGGTAACGCTCGAACAGGCTTATCGTCTTCGGTATTGCTTTGGCAGGAGCTGGCGGCGAATTCGTCTGCTTGGTGTTCATACCCCGCCACTCTCTTCCATGTCCAGCGAGGCGAGCAGTTCCTTCACCTTTCGCTCGATCAGATCGCGGACTTCGCGGTATTGCTCCGGCGGCAACTCCTTCGGATCAGGGATCTGCCATTCCTCCCGCCGTTTGGCTCGAACCAAAGGGCATTCATCCCCGCAGCCCATTGTCACCGCGACCTCGACAACGCGCCCATTGAATTCACCGAGAGACTTCGATGCATGAGTCGTCAGGTCGTACCCGATTTCCCGCATGAACTCGACGGCACGCGGATTGACCCGGCCCGATGGCTTCGATCCGGCGCTGTGCGCTTCGATATTCCCGTTGCCGTGGATGCGGGCGAACGCTTCGGCCATCTGGCTGCGGTTCGAGTTTTCGACACAAACGAAAAGGATCAGTTTGGGGCTTCCCATGTAACATTCCTGGTGTGGCTCAGTGGATACCTTCAACAGCAACCGGGAGTTGTGCAACAACTCGATTGGGCTGGCGTGATCCCGCAACGGTCTTCGGCGAGGCAGGTGGTGTGTTTGTGACCCAGATACAGGAGAAGGCCGGATGGCGTGATTTCCGCCGCGGCAACCGGATACTGCGAAACGACTCCGGACTCGTACTCGACTTCTATAGGCAAGTCAGTGGACTTGAGCAGCGGGGCGGCAAGCCGCAGAATCCTGGCGAGCTTCGAAGTGTCGAGCCGGTGTTTCGTGTCGTCGGCAACCCAGACTTGCAGCGTGCAAGACGTGGCGGATCGAACCGTTCCGCCGCAGTCGATGAAGTCCTTGTGGACTCGCCCAACCTCGGTGACGTGGAAATGGGCCGGGACGAACGATCCGTCCGGCAGCATTAAGCGGATCGCCGCCCAGGGATTGCCGGTGAGGATGGCGAGGAATTCATCGAGGGTCATGGTCTTCTCCTTCGGTGGTGCAACATTTGGCGGCGCGGTCGGTCAGCGGAGAACGGTCGCCTGCTGTTTCCGTCAGGCACCAACCCTGATCGATCAGCCCGGATACGCAGATATCCACGACGCGGTACAGGACATTATTTCCATCTCGGCGGGACGACAGGATGCCGAGATCGGAAAGCCGTTGAAGTTGATTCGACACAGCTTGCGGCTTCATCCCCACGGCGGAGGCGAGATCGGTGACGCACAACTCGTCCGCGCGGATGAGGGCGTGCAGGAGCCGCAGACGCGTATCGTTCGCCAGCACTTTGAACACGGCCGCAAGTCCGCCCGCCTGGATCGGCGTCATCAGCTTGCGCCCCTTCAAAGGCGATGTGGGTGGCCGTCTGGATTTGGGTAGCGTCATGGCGAGCTCCTTGATAATGTACACTAAAACACAATGTCGTGTATTTGTGGTGTTGTCAAGACCCGAGGCGAGGGCGTTTGCCAATCGTCCCCGAAATCAAGGGGATTCTGTAGAGTGTCATCCAGCATCTGTTCTCCTTTCCGGTATCGATTCGGAGCCATCCCATGAAACAGTTCGCCGCATTGGCTCGCGTCAGCAGCCGGGAACAGGAACGCGAAGGCTTTTCGCTCGAAGTCCAGGAGGAAGCCCTCCACCGTTATGCACCCCAAGCGGGCGGAAAGATCGTCTAGTTCTTCAAGATCGCCGAAACGGCCAGCAAGGGCGAACAACGCAAAACGTTCCGCGAGTTGATCGCTTACGCCAAGAAGAACGCCTTCGCCCTCGACGGCTTGCTGTTCTACAAGGTGGACCGCGCTTCTCGAAACCTGTTCGATTATGTCGAACTCGAACGGCTGGAGTCCGAATACAACCTGCCGTTCATTTCAGTCTCGCAGCCGACCGAAAACACGCCCGCTGGGCGGATGATGCGGCGGACGCTCGCCAACATGGCCAGCTTCTACACCGAACAGCAATCGGTCGATGTTCGCGAGGGACTCGCCCGACGGGTCAAGGAAGGCTGGTTCGTCGGTCTGGCGCCCTACGGCTACCGCAACGCCCGCTAGGACGGTCGGGGCATCATCGAAGTCGATCCCGAACCGGCTGCTAACGTCAAACGCATCTTCCACCTCTATGCCTACGAGAACCTGACGCTCGATGGCGTGGTCGAGAAGATCAACTCGGAAGGTCGGGTGTACCGGCCTTCACAACCACGGTTCCCCCGCACCTCGATCCACACAATGCTGAAGGACCGATGCTACATCGGAGAAATCCAGCACAAGGGGCAGTGGTATCCCGGTAAGCACGACCCGCTCATCGACCGGGCGACTTGGAACCGTGTGCAGGCTCTGCTCGGCGGCTCAGTCTACCATGCCACCACACTGACCTACGCGGGCCAGTTCATGACCTGCGGTCATTGCGGGCATCCGATCACCGGCGAACTGGTCAGGAAGAAGCGGAAAGACGGCGGCGTCAACGAACACGTCTATTACCGCTGTGCCCGCTACGCCAAGGGGGACCATCCCCGCATTCGGGTGAAGGAAGCGGACATCGAAGCTCAGGTACTCGCCCTGTTCGACAAGATGAAGGTCGAAGACGCCTCGGTCCGCGACTGGTTCCGCATGGTGCTGGCTTCGCAGACCCGCGACGCCCAAGCCGACAGCCGTGCCCAACGTCAGGAACTGACCCGGCAAGAAACGCTCATCATCCAGCAGCAGGACCGACTGCTCAACATGCGTCTGTCCGACGACATCGACCAGGAACTGTTCGCCAAGAAGCACACGCAGCTACGCGACCGGCTGGCCTCGATCAAGCTGCAACTCGACGTGCTGGACCGCTCCCACGACGAAACGGCCGAACTGGCGGCCAAAGTGTTTGAACTCTCGCAAACTCTGAAAGAGCAATGGCTTACCGCCGATTACGTGACGAAACGGCGATTGCTCGAAATCGTCTGTTTGAACTGTGTTCTCGACAACGTAACCCTTTGCCCAGAAATGAGAAAGCCCTTTGACGTCCTCGTCGAAGGGCGGTTTCTAGAATCAAGCGGAGAGGGTGGGATTTGAACCCACGAGCCCTTGCGGGCTGCCGGTTTTCAAGACCGGTGCATTCAGCCGCTCTGCCACCTCTCCGGCTGTCTCAGGGCCTCAAAATCGAGAGACCCCGGTTCTTACAGACTCATCCATTCCACAGGGGCAGCCCATCTTCTGCAGCAGACTGCAATCCTGCGTTCCAGTCGGTCATTCCGGCGCTGCGTCCGAACCTGCCGACCGGCGGCACACTCTAGCAGACTTGTCTGGTCTCGAAAAGTTCGCCAGTGAGGAGCCGAAGAAAGAAATCGGCCGGAAAATCAGCCAATCGGAAGTCCCTGAATGTCTTGCAAAAACCCTGGCCGCCGACCGCGAATGACAAACGATCAAGCGTCCTGCCGAACACCATGGCGACGCCTGATCACCATTCCAGGTGATCCACACCGCCGGACTCAGTGGTTGATCTCCTTCGGAAATCCGTACGGAATGCCAGCCTGTCTTCCATGATCCGTTCCGCGGGGCTCAGGTTCGACTTTTGATCCTCTTCCCATTTCGGGCCAGAGCATGTCTCCCCCTGCAGGGACTGCGTTTCGTCGCGCGGCGTGCGACGTTTCACAAGACGAAACTCGTTCACATAAGCAAGAAACCGGCCGGACCCGGCCATCGGCTCTCTGCCCTCCCGGCACTGGGCAGAACAGGGGAGGACATCCGCAGGGGATTCACTCAGGCCGTTTGGCCGATTCCTGAACCGCCTGATGGGCCGTGTCACGAAGGAATGCCGCGAACTGCGGGGCGATGTTCTCTGGCACGAAGGTGTTCTTACGCACGTCGTCCTGAAACAGGACCTCATAAAAGACGCAGCCGCCCAGGTATTCGCCTGCCGCATTGGCATGGTGCCCATCGATCGACAGAGTTTTTTTGCCTTTGGTGGTCACCCAGCGCCACCCGACATTCAGAGAATGGGTTTGATCTGGCAGATCCGGAAACCGGGCTTCGTCAAAACGAAACTTCGTATCAGGACGATAGCTCCATTTCTGATCCTGCGTGGCCAGATGAAAGGCATCGCCAACGGGAATGATGCCTGCTTTCAGCATTCCGGCAATTGTCCGATAGGAGTTCTGAAGCTGATGATACATCTCGTCCTGTGTGGCCGGGTTTTCAGAGTCTTTCGACGGCTGGACAAACCAGGGATCATCCACGCGATAGGCCCAGGTCTCATGAATCATCAGACGGGCCTGCGGCGCATGGGCCCGCACGATTTCCTGCAATTGAGCGGCAAACGGGCGAAAGGTTTCCGCATGTGGGCTCAGGCGGCTCGCCTGTTGAATGGTCACGATGTCCCAGGGCTGTTCCGCCAGCCGTTGCTGCAGACTGGACCCATCGGCATATTTCCCGGCCGGATCGTCTGCATTTTCCTGATGTTTCAGGGCTTTGGTGGCATGCAGCTCCATCGATGCTCCCCCGACAATAATGGGGCGATGGATCAGTGTCTGCCCTCCGGCCGCGGCGAGCTTGTCGAGATAGCGGGTGGCATTGCGTGAAAAGCTGTTACCAATCGTCAACAGGCGCACGGTCTTCCCTGCAGCAGGCTGTCCTTTTGCGTCCTGGGCACAGGCTTCGCTTCGCAGGGCAAAGATCGCCAGCGGGCACATCAGCGCCAGGCACCATCCATACTGAAAAATCTGATTCCGGGTCATGGTGAAAAACGCTCCTGCCTGCAGGTCGGGGGGGGCCGGGATGCTGAAAGTCTATCAATGACCGATTTCAAAATCACGGATCACCGGCGGGTCTTTTCCGATGTCTCTGCGCAGGCTGTTTTCGCTGAGATCTGCCGGCTCCTCACTTGTTGCAGGCACATTCTTGTTTTTGTCGAAGGCCACGTCACACGCCGTATGACGGAATGCGGTCCACATGCAAAGAAGAGCGGGAGAGAGGAGTGAGGCGCGCTGCGCCGGTCTGGAAGCGAGTTTCCTGACCATCTGTCGCAGGCGGGTTCAGGCCAGCTTCGCGCCACAGGGGACATTCTGATCCGGAACAGCCAGCACGACAGAACCGTCTTCCCGATAAAATCCCGTGACCAGAAACTCTGAGCGAAATGGGCCGATCTGTCGGGGAGGAAAATTCACCACGCCAATAATCTGCCGCCCCAGCAGTTCTTCTTTGGAGTAGAGTGCCGTGATCTGCGCGCTCGATCGCTTCAATCCGATCTCAGGCCCGAAATCCGCCTGAATCTGATAGGCCGGTTTTCGGGCTTCAGGAAAATCATGGACCGACACAATCGTGCCGACCCGCAGTTCCACTCGGGCAAAATCATCCCATTGAATAAGATCCATACCGTCTGTCACCTTTTCAAACTGGGGGCTTTGGCCTGAGCTCGCGCACCGCGCATGTTTCGTGTAGAAACATTGCGACCCGCGTGGCGGAATGTGACTTCAGCAGGCGTGTGTCGGTCCGGAAATCAGAAGTCTGCGGCCGAAAAACGCTGTTCCCGTGGAATCTCCGCCCGTTTTTTATCGGCAGGCAGAAGTCAGAATACTCCCCGCTGGAGAGGTCCGAAGGAGAGATTTTTCAGGAAACCGGTGCCTGCAGCCTGCAACGACACCGGCGAATGGGATCCGGTTCATTTCCCGGCCGACAGAATGTTGCTGACGGGACGCGCGTTGTATCACAATAGGCGAGAGCCGGTGGCTCTTTCCGGTGCCTGTGTCAGGCGCTTTCTGGAGAGACGGCTTCGCCAGTCGAAAACTCAGACGAAGCAACACGCATGATTCTACATGTGGATATGGATGCGTTTTATGCCTCTGTGGAAGAACGGGACCGGCCCGAGCTGATCGGCAGACCACTGATTGTGGGGGGCACTCCCGATCAGCGGGGGGTTGTGGCGGCGGCCAATTATGTCGTTCGCAGGTTTGGTGTTCACAGTGCCATGCCCACCAGCACAGCGTTGCGGCTCTGCCCGCAGGCCATTGTGTTGCCGGTCCGGATGAGCTATTACGCCGGCATCTCTGAACAGATTCGTGAAATCCTGTTCCGCTCTACCCCGCTGGTCGAACCACTCTCACTGGATGAAGCCTTTCTGGACGTGACCGGGTCGGAACCGCTGTTTGGTTCCTCTTCAGAGATTGCCCTGCGGATCAAGCAGGAAATCCGTCAGGAGACCGGGCTGGTGGCTTCTGTCGGGGTGGCACCCACCAAGTTTCTGGCAAAGATCGCCAGCGATCTGAAGAAGCCGGATGCCCTGGTTGTGGTGCCGCCTGACCAGGTTCAACAATTTCTCGATCCGCTTCCCGTCGCGCGACTCTGGGGAGTGGGCGGGGCGACCGGCCGGGAATTTCAACGCATCGGGGTGCGGACGATCGGCGATATTCGGCGACTGTCGCGTGAGACACTCATCCAGCAGTTCGGGCAACTGGGAAACCGCTTCTGGGAGCTGGCGCACGGACAGGATGACCGGCAGGTGATTCCGGACCGGGAAGCCAGATCGATCTCCCACGAGACTACCTTTCCCGTCGATCTTCAGGATGCCCAGATTCTGCTCTCCTGGCTGCAGGAGCTGACGGAGCAGGTTGCCCGTCGCCTGCGTCGCTGTGAACTGCGCGGGCGCACCGTGCATCTCAAACTTCGGTTTGCGGATTTCCGCACCATCACCCGCTCCCAGACATTGTCAGACTCCACAGCCCGCACCGATGATCTGTGGAGCGTGGCTTCCCAGTTGCTTCAGCAGTGTCTTCCTTCGGCGCATCAGGGCATTCGACTGCTCGGCATGGGAATCAGCGGTCTGGAAAGCCGGCAACGGCCGCGTCAGCTCAGCCTGTTCGAAACGGAAGAAGATCAGAAGCGGGAACGTCTGGATTCCGTGGCCGATCAGGTCCAGGACAAGTTTGGACGGCACATGCTGATGCGCGGCAGCGGGCTGCTGCGTCCTCCTGCGGAAACATCAGAATAATCATGGCATTTCAGGCAGAGGATTTCAGAATGAACTGCCATGTGCTGCATCATGGAATGCGCTCCAGACGCGATTGATCTGCCAGGGAATTCCGATGACAACCAAAGATTTCGGACGGATCGAAACGGACTATGCATTCTTCATGGCCCATGCCACGGAGGCCAAAAACGACGCTGCGGAATACTGCCGGCAGCTGTCCGGCTTCCCCCAAGGACGAAAATCGCTGCGTCTGCTTGACCTGGGATGCGGCACCGGGGACTTCACACAGCGTCTGCTGCAAGCTCTGGACTGGCCTCCGGAAATGCTGCAGCTCATGCTGGTGGAGCCGGTTCCGCACCAGCGCGAAGCAGCCGCCTGCAGACTGGCTCCGTTCAGCCGGTTCGCCATCGAAACTGCCTCGGCCCTCCCGTCGCAAGCAGCCCCGACATACGATCTGGCACTCTCGAATCATGTGCTGTATTACGTCGACAATCTCGAAGCGACGCTGCAGCAGATGCTCCGGCTCGTGCAGCCTGCAGGCAAACTGCTGCTGGCCATGGCCGGGTGGGAAAACACTCTGGTACGCATCTGGAAATCCGGCTTCGATCTGCTGGAACGCCCGGTTCCCTATCATGTTTCCGAAGATGTCGCAGCCATTCTGACCGCACAACAGATTCCTTTCCGGAAAACAGGAGTCGGCTATCGCCTCTGCTTCACGGACACGGTCGAAAACCGCACCAGAATTCTCCGTTTTCTGTTTGGAGAATTCCTGCAGCAGGTTCCGCTGCAGGAACTGCTGAGTGAATTTGATCGCGACCGGCAGGGCGATCAGATCCTGATCGAAACAGCGAGCGATCATTACGTCATTGATGTTTGACCCCGGCCACTGCGATGACTGCAGCAGAACCGCATTCCTGACCGCATTCCCGACGATGCTCCTTCCGGCCTGCCACAGGCCAGAGAATTTCCGGTTCCCGGCCAATGTTGGCCTGCGAGCGGCAATTCAGGACGTATGGTTGGAAGAATCCAGCTTGCAGCAGGCTGTCAGATGCGCCTGCCTGGGAGGAACAGCAGGGTTTTGCGGATTATATGCCCCGGCATCCTGCCTGGTTGACCCTGTTGCCCTGCTGCGATTCATCGAAGATTCAGGTTCTGCGGGAAAGTCCGGCGATTCTTTCTGATTCAGGAAGAACGGCAAATCGGTCGGTCTCTGGCACGTTGTTTTGAGCGGCATTGCGGCCATGCGAATTCTGTTTATCAGCACGACCTTTCCCGACGCACAGGCTCCGTCGCGGGGAACCTACAATTCCGCTCTGGTCCGCGCGCTGCAGCGGGAACATTCTGTCTCGGTGATCTCTCCCCGCTTCTTCACCGAAGCCTTTTCCTGGCGCTCCGGGTGCCGGCAGTTCACCATCCCGGAAGAATTCAGACGGAAGGCGATTCCCGTGCAGTATCCGACTGCCTGGTATACGCCGCGCTGTCTGCAGCAGCATTACGGCAGCCAGATGTGGTGGTCGATTCGCCAGACCGTGGCCGCCGAACTGAAATGCTTTCAGCCGGATGTCGTGTTGAGTTACTGGGCCCATCCGGATGGAGAAGTGGGGCTGCGGGCCGCCCGGCAGGCCGGAATTCCCTGTGCGGTCATTGTCGGTGGCTCCGATGTGCTGCTGCTGCCGAATCTGCCCCACCGTGGGAAGCGGGTGCTGGACGTTCTGCAACAGTCCTCGGCTGTGATCACCGTCAGCGAAGGCCTTCGGGACGCCACGCGAAAACTGGGAGTCACAGAAGATAAAATTCACACGATCTATCAGGGAGTCGAAGAACATCTCTTTGATCGCACCCGCAGTCGTCAGGCCGCCCGCAACCGGCTTCAGCTGACTGATGACTTTGCACATCTGCTCTGGGTTGGACGCATGGTCGGCGTCAAGGCTTTGCCTGACCTGCTGGAAGCCTGCCGGCATCTGCGGGGAGCCGGTGTCCGATTCCGGCTGCATCTGCTGGGCAATGGACCGTTGCAGCAGCCGATGCAGCAGCTCACCTCACAACTGGGGCTCGACAGTTCGGTCTGCTTTCATGGGGCCGTGGGACACGACCAGATTCCTGACTGGTATCGGGCGGCTGACCTGACAGTGCTTTCCAGTCATTCCGAAGGCCTGCCCAACGTGCTGCGGGAGTCGCTGGCCTGTGGCACTCCGTTTGTTGCCACGGATGTCGGCAGCATTCGGGAAATTGCCGTCTCCGAGGCCTCATGTCTGGCGACCCCGTGCAATCCCCTGGCATTTGCCCAGGCGGTGCAGGAGATGCTGCGCCCCGAGGCACGTCTCGCGGCCACCGCTTATTTGCCGCGGACCTGGAATGACACCGCCCGCGAAACGGGGCAACTGCTGGAACGACTGCGCCAGTCGGATGCAGTGCCTGCCCGATCCCTGACCTCCGGAAGTCAGTCGATGAGAAAATCTTTGCCGCAGGAGCTGCTCACGCCATGAAGCATTCCGGAATCAAGCGTGTGCTGTTCGTCTCCTACCTGTTCCCTCCGACCGGGGGAGTGGGGGTGCATCGCGTCAGCAAGTTTGTGAAATACCTGCCGGAGTTCGGCTGGAACAGCTCGGTGCTGACCGTGTCGAATGCCTCGGTGCCGCTGCATGACGAGAGTCTGGTCCGCGATATTCCGGCCGGAACACTGATTCGCCGCGCCCGGACCTATGAACCGGGATATGCCGTCAAAGCGGCCGTGAGTGGAGGCCAGGCAGCCGGACGAGGGCTGCGCCAGATCGCTAAAGGACTGCTGCGCCGAGCCGCCAACACAGCCCTGCAGCCGGATTCGCAGATCTTGTGGCATCCCCAGGCCTGGCGTACCGGGGTGAAGCTGCTGAAAGACGTGCCGCATCAGGCCATCATTGCCACCGGGCCTCCTTTCTCCTCGTTCCTGCTGGGAGCACGACTCAGCCGGAAGTTCGGACTGCCGCTCATTCTCGATTACCGGGATGAGTGGACCATCAGCAATGCCTATTGGGAAAACAAAGGGCAGGGCTGGCTGGCCAGGGCTGTGCAGCATCGACAACAGGCCCATGTGCTGCGGGCCGCCCGGGCCATTCTGGCCACCACTCCCGGGAGTGCTGCAGAAATTGGCAGACTCGCCCGGGAGGTCGGCAGCCAGGCGTCGACGTATTTTATCTACAACGGATTCGACCCTGATGACTATCCGGAGTTCACCGGGGGACCGCGTGAGACGGCAGGGCGTCGTTTCCGGCTGGCATTCATTGGCACCTTGTGGAACCTGAACTCCATCGAGCCGGTCGTTCAGGCCATGCTGCAACTCGCCAGCCGGGCGCCTCAACTGGCGGCAGAACTGGAACTGCTGGTGGCCGGTCGTCGCACCGCCGAACAGGAGCAGCTTCTCGATCAGCTGCACGGCACGCCGATTCAGGTCACGCGCCAGCCGTTTGTCAGCCATGACGAAGCCATCCGGCTGATGCAGTCGGCCGATTCGCTGCTGATGCTCAACAGCGATCTGCCCCAGACGCAGCGGATCATCAATGCCAAGACGTTTGAATACATGGCGGCCCGCCGTCCCATGTTTGTCGTCGCTCCGCCCGGAGATGTCTGGAACATCGTTCAGGATCTTCCGGGAACCGTGCTGTGCCCGCCCGGCGATGTCGGCCAGATCGCAGAAAAACTGCTGATGCAGCTGGAAATGTTCCGGTGTCAGGGCGACTGGACCGCCGGGGCCTACTGGAATATCGCCCGCTTCGAACGCCGGCATCTGGCGGGAGAACTCGCGGATCTGCTGAACCGCGTCCTGCTTCCCGGACTGATCCTGCATGTTCCGGAAGAACGTCATTTCCCTTCGACCGAAGAAACCGGCTGCCCTGAATGAGCCTGACCGTTTTGATTCTGACAGTGATCCTGCTCGGCGGCAGCTGCGGAGCATTGCTGCTGTGGGGAGCGCTCCGCGCGCGGAATATGCATTACTGGATCGGCAGTTATGCCGGTCAGTCATTACAGCGCCGCGTTTGGACGCCTGATGAGAACGTCGACGTTTTCATCGCCATCTGCGACCACTGGGAACCGCGCTGCTATGGCGCCAGTGACGAACAGGCTCTCGAACGGGTACGGCGCTGGCGGAAAGACTATCCCGAGTTGATTGCCGGGCTCCACGACTGTTCAGGACACCTGCCGAAATACACTTTCTTCTTTCCGGAAGATGAATACCGGCCTGAGTATCTGGACGAAATCCGTCCCCTGGTCGAGGCGAAGATTGCGGATGTCGACGTGCATCTGCATCATCATGACGATACTCCGGCGCATCTGTTCGATACCCTGTCGGCATTTCGGGACACGCTGTATTACCGGCATGGCCTGTTGCGGCGCAATCCCCTGACCGGGCAGATTCAATACGGATTTATTCACGGCAACTGGGCCCTGTGCAACTCGCGTCCGGATGGAAAATTGTGCGGCGTCGATGCCGAGTTGACCATTCTGCAGGAAACAGGCTGCTATGCCGATTTCACGCTCCCTTCGGCTCCCAGCGCGACCCAGACCCGGACCATCAACTCAATCTATTATGCCCGTGATCTTCCTGGATGCCGCAAGTCGCACGATACCGGCGTTCTGGCACGGGTCGGGCAGGCAGCTCCGCCCGGGCATCTGCTGATGATTCAGGGACCGTTGCAGCTCGACTGGGCGCGGCGGCGCTGGGGAATGATTCCCCGCATTGAAAATGCCGATCTGCATGGCGGCCGGGGACCGAACATGGAGCGGCTGAAACTGTGGATGCAGGCCGGCGTGCATGTGACCGGGCGGCCGGAATGGCGGTTCATCAAACTGCATACGCATGGTTGCAAGGATGACAATATCGACACGCTGCTCGGCGCTCCGATGCGGGAGTTCTATGAGCAGCTGCGACAGCTGCATCGCCAGCATCCCAACTTCCGCTATCACTTTGTTTCGGCCTGGGAAATGGCGCAGCTGGTGCATCAGGCGGAAAGCGGAGCCATGCAGCCGAACCTGACCGGCACAGCCCTGATCTGAGCACTCCATCGCGCATGCAGACCTGTCGGGCAGCACACACGTTCCTGCGCGCACATGTCAAACAGCTCGGTGAGAGAAACCCTGCCGTTCCCTTGCCGGACATCACCAGTCAAAGCTGCCATCCAGCGAGGGAGGCGTGATCTCCAGGTATGATCCGCCGGAAACCTGTTCGAGCAGGCTCACGCAGCAGACGCCCAGTGCGAAGGCGCGATCGTCATGATGAATTCCATCCTGATGATGGTCGATTCTCACCCGTCCTGAGGCGGACTGCCGCAGAATCAGGGAGGCCAGTTCGGTTTCCAGATCGTCGCGTGTTTCGTCCGGCACCTGTCCGCAGCCTTCGTACCAGCGCACCCGCCGGTGCAGAATCAGATTGCGCAGCGTGACCGCCAGCCGGTGATTTCCTTCTCCCCCTGCAAAGGGAAATCTGCGGATGGAATAACGGGACTGCAGCCGCTGAATGGTGCCGACCAGCTGGTAGTCATCCAGCATGAACTCCACCTGTTCAAAACGTGCGGCTGTCTGTTCCATCCAGCGTTCCACCCAGCTCACCTGGGTGGGAGCGGCAGGGGTCGGTTTCACCACGTCCATTCGATCGACAATGATCTGGTCCCCTTCACGATGGCAGACGCATCCGACAGTGAAGTCGTGCTTTTCCGCATAATCGACGGCCGCCAGATAATGCCGTCCGGGAATGCCTTCCTGCTGCATGCTCCATTGCCCGTCGCGGCAGGCTTCCACTTCAAGCAGCGTGAGAAAGTTGCCTTCCGCCGCCTGCCAGCGATTCAGCCAGAGCCGTTCGTAAACCGGCGTGGGGAGCAGGGCCTGCTGTTCGCGCAGCCATTCCGGGGTAATCCACGGAGCCTGGGGTCCGTCGAGTGAAGAAAAATGCCATTGCGAATGGGTGCGGGCATGCTCACGCACCTCCCATTGCCAGCCATGTCCTGCCCCGGCATTGGTCAGAATCGTGAGCACGCATTGGGGTTTTTTGGCTGCCGAGGAGAGCAGCGAATGCCACATTTCCGGACGGGGCCAGTGACTCAATTCATCGCAGACAATGAAGTCCGGCAACAGTCCGTAAGAGCTGCGCACATCCGAAGAAATGACAGTCAGCCGGCTGCCGGTCAGCCGGTTCCGGATCAGTTGCTGCAGCACCTGCAGCGTTCCCAGAATTTCGGAGTTTGCTTCGGCAAGCCGCCGCAGGGATTCCAGCAGAAACGTCGCCTGCTCCTGATCCGCTGCCGCCGCAATTCCCTGCACGGGATGACGCGCCGCCAGCAGAATCCAGGCGATCTGCACCGCCATGTCCGACGTTTTGGAATGCCCGCGCGGACGTTCAAAATAGGCCCGCCGGCGGACCGGCTTTCGACTCGGGGCGGCAACTCCGGCCAGCTGCATCCAGGCGGCGTCGAGAGCCTGAAAATCCTCTGCCTGCCAGGGCTGAATTTTCAGACTCAGCGGCTCCTGATCAGGTCCGGGAAGCCGCAGCATTTCCCGGAACAGGTCCGGTCGCGCACTCGCCTGACGGCGGGCAATCGAGCGTTTCGAGCTGAGCAAGGAGTGCAGTCGCTTCCTGACGGAAGCTGGCAACGAGTTCGTCATCCGTGAGATCCTCGGCATCGGGAGCAGGAACGTTCAGCAGGCCAGGCCATTCCGGCGGAGGACGATTCTTCAGATAGAACGTCTGGGCCGAAACGCTGCCTTCCATGGCTGAGCGATACAGGGCGGCAGCCACATTCTGGCTGAGCAGTTCATTGACCCGCTGAAACAGCTTCTGAAATGCCAGGTCATGCTCCAGCGTGGCGGCCACAACTGGCAGGGCGATTTTCAGCTGCAGGCAGGCGGAAGCCGGAGAAGCTCCCCGCGAGAGCAGTAAAAGATATTTCTGCTGTTCATCGGCCGTCAGCAGCGTCAGTTCGACGGGAGCTTTCAGCAGGTTCATGGCCGCACGATTGACATCCGTCAGCGACGGAACGACAGCCGGCACGTCCGTCTCGCTGGCAGACGCGGCATTTTCTGTTGTCGAACAGGTAGTAGACCGGGTTCGAGTACCGGCTTTTTTCGTGGGTTTCCGCGGAGAGGAGCTTTTGCGAGTCGCCATGTTTCCCTTTTCTGCAATAGAGAGCCGCATGCGCCCGCGCGGAATGTCGCTTTCTGCTGACCTGGCCCAGCCGTTGAAAGCCGGCCCGTTCGAAGACCGGGTTGGCATGTCCCATCTGCGTCAGCGTTTCAATCCAGGGGGCCGCACACAGTTCGCAGCAGCGACGGATAAAGCGATGCCCGATCCCGCTGCCGCGATAGCTCGGGTGCAGTACCACCCGGGACAGCATGATCAGTTGGCGGTTCAGAGCCCGCAGCACGTCGCGGTTCCAGCGGCCACTGCAGCCAAAAAAGCGGTTCCGCAGCGTCAGGGATTTGGGAGGCGCAATGAACAGGCAGATTCCGACCGGGTTCTGGTCATGCCACAGCAGGAAGGCTTCCCGCAGCAGCCCGATGCTGTGGCTTCGATAATGCCACCGAGCGAAGTACGCCCAGTCGGACTTGGTCGCACGACTGATCCAGAATGCTCCCGGCAGAGCCGGCGACTTTTTTTTTGCGGATCAACCCGCTCCAGACCGACGGTGCCGTCCAGCCGACAATGCAGATGGCAGTCGGGGGCCACGGCATCGACAATGTCGGCGTGTGTCGTGGCCAGTAGAAATCCACAGCCGTATTGAGCACGCAGGCGCTGCATCTGTGCCGACAGGTTGAACGCCAGCGGCCGATCGAGTGTCGCGGTGAACTCATCGATCAGGACGAAATCCGGACGCTGCGCCACCGCCACCGCCAGACGGAACCGGCACTGCTGTCCGTCCGAGAGTTCCTGCGGCCTCCGCAACATCAGATGGGCTTCCCCCAGCCCGCATTGCGCCAGCAATTGTTCGGCCTGATCCAGTTCCACCGGCAGAGCATCGATCAGGCAGCGCTGTTCAAACGGCAGGCCTGCCAGATCCAGCACGGTTTTTCCCTGTGATTGCAGCTGTTGCGACAGAGTCCGCAGCAAAGACGATTTGCCCGAGCCACTTTCCCCGGTCAGCAGCACGATTCCCTGCGCAGGCACCGCCAGGTCAAACGGAGCAATGAATTCCCTGCAGCCAGAATCAAAATTCACTCCGAACTGATCCATGACCTGCGACGTGCGCACAGAAGGGGTTTTCGGCAAAAACTGATGTGATACGCCCAGACGACAAATGATTTCCGAAGACACGCTCGTTCCCCGCAGAAGCCGGATTCAGATGCATTTCGCATCTGAAATGAAGGAAAGCCGCCACACCGCTCAGGCACCGCCCGATGGCCGGTTTTACAGAGCGTCCCGATCAGGACTATTCTGCACATGCAGGCGAATCGTCGGCATTTCGGCCAGCAGGGCATCCAGCCGGTCTCTCGCGTCCGACCACAGCTCTTCCGGAATTTCCAGGCTCACGCGACAGCAGGACGTTCCCGGCTCCACAGATTCTTCAGGCCCGGCGTTCATTTCTTCGGCCGGTTGCAGCAGCAGATCGCGCAGCTCCTGTGTGTCGAATCCGGTCAGAGTGGCATCAAAATCGGGAAGATCCTGCAGCTCTCCAATCAGATCCAGCAACCGGTCCGGGTCCCAGTCGCTGGCGACGGCGGAGTTGTTCAAGGTCACATTCAGTGCCTTCTCCCGTTCGAGCGACAGATCGACGACCGCGCAGTCCACCTCGGTCACTCCCTGGCTGCGCAGAATCACCACTCGCTGATGTCCGGAAACAATGTGACCTGTCCGCTCATTCCAGACGATGGGCTGCACCAGTTCAAACTCTTTCAGCGATCTGGCCAGTTTCTTCCACCCGCGATCCCCAGGCTGCAGCGGCAGACGCGGGTTGTAAGGCGCAGGTTTCAACTGATCGATCGGAAGCAAACGCAAGTGCATCGGCAGGCCTGTCGGAAAAAATCGGAAAACAAAACACCCGGAACGCGATCGAGTCCTGCTCAGGAAGCCAGCTGTTCCAGCAGCAGCAATGGCGTGCCGGCAGCCGAAACAGGCCGGCTCTCCTCCCAGGCCAGTTCCTCGTCCAGATCAAGAAACTCCGGGGCCGCCTGAAACTGGTCGCGCAGTTCCGACTTGATACGGGCCAGACAGCGGGTGACATGCCCTTTCGGATGCCCGAACACCGCGCCGATCCGATCCAGAGGCCAGCCGGCGTTTTCCCGCAGGGCCAGCATGGCCAGATATTTCCACTTCCGCATGTCTTCCCCGGCAAAATGATCGTGAATCACCTGCCAGAACTCATCGGCGCCGGAACGGGGAAGAACAATCTTGGTGCCATTGGGACGTGCAACAGACATACAGTCTCCAGAAAAAGACAGGGGAAGACAGATGTCGCTCCCCGGGACAGATCTCTCATTTCCGCAGGCAGGCAGATCATCCTGATCAACAAGTCCCGGCCCGCTCTTCATTCACCGCTTCATCTCGTGCGGCGCAGGCAGAGCAATTCTCGCTCTCATCAGTTCAAACGAAGTTGCGCAGGGGGCCTGATTCCGATGGCCTGATGACGCGCAGCGTGAATCTGGGCGCGGAGCCTTGAGAAGAGCGCCGGCGAGAATTTTTCGAAAATCTCCGGGACTGACAGGGCAGAGCAGCAGCTGCCTGAAAGTCTGCATTCCCGCAATGCGTGCAGCACTCCTGGAGAAAGAGCAGGACGCCGCAAGGCAAGTCGCATTTCATCAGACGCAGCACGCACCGTTCGAAAACGCGAAACAATCTGCTGCCAGAGCAGGGGACCGGTCTGCGAAGAGCGCGCAGGTCAGAAGAAGAGAGTTTGCAGATGTGCCTGACCGATGTCGTTCAGCCGGGAAAAAGCGGAACCTGACATGCAGAGGGATTCAGGAGATCTGCCTGTCGGGATGTTGCAGCAGATCGAGAAGTTTTTCGAATCGCGCCTGCGAGTCTTCCATCTCTGCGAGCAATGACTGAGTGATCTGTTCGCTGCGCCGCTGCGCTTCCGGGCCGTTCCAGTCATGAGATCTGACAAAGTCCAGCGTGAACCGGGCGAAATCGTCTTCTTCCTCGCACAAGGCTCCTCGTGGGCCAATAACCATTTCTCCAATGCAGCCTTTCCGGATCGACAGCGCCACATTGCCTGCGGCGAATGCCTCATACAGCACAATCGGAGACGCTTCCAGCAGACGGGTCGGAAACAGAAACAGATCCAGTCCGCGATAAAATTCATCCTTGGCCGCACCGGAGACCGGGCCACGATGGGTCACGCGTTCGCCATGCCGTGATTTCAATTCTTCCAGGCGCAGCTTGACCTCGTCATTCACCAACGGACCGGCCAGATCCAGCTCGGCATCAATTCCCTGATCGATCAAGGTCTCGAAGGTCGTTGCGACATCGAAGAACCCTTTTTCACGGCAAAGATTGCTCAAATGTCCGACCCGTAATCGCGGGGACGCCGGCTTCGGCCCCAGTGCGACCGTCTGGGTCACGGCGTCCCGGGCATGGTGGGCATTGGTGGAAATCAGATATTTCACCGTGCCATATTTCTGCTGAAACTGATCAGCCATTCCCTGCGAAAGAAAAATATGGCAAGCCCGGTCACGAGTGGCCGAAACGATGCCCTGCATCATGGTCCAGTGGGAATGGACATAGCGGAATGTGTGATGATGAATGATGATGCGTTTGAATCCCCGGGCGGCCAGCACCAGATTGCACCAGGAATAAATGATGCCCAGTCCGCCATCGGGAACCACATAAAGCGTCCCCTGTTTCCGGCGGGCCAATGTGCGCCAGGCACGCAGGTTCGCCAGGGAGCGTTCGAAATGATACGACAGCCCGTTCCGGTGCAGGGACAATGCCGCTGCGGCCACATTGAGCTGGCTGGCCTGTCCCCCTCGTGCCAGCAGCGAATCGAAGACCAGCTGATTGCTCTTGGAGGCACCGGTCATGGGAGGCGGAAACATTCCCAGGAAAATGACCTCGTCGGCGTGCATGGCGCGATTGTCCAGAAATTCAGTCACCAAAGAATTTTGAACGTCATCTCTTCAGCAGCGGTTTCACGGAAGATGTCTGACGGGACACGCCGCATCTGTCAGTGCGTTTCGTGTCGCGCTGACACTTCGTTTCCGGCTCATTCCGAATGCATTCACTGACGTTTCGCATCCTGAAAGACACGGCGTGCTCAGTGAAAACGGCACGAGCCGCGCTGTGGAACGCGGCTCGTGCGAAAGAACTGTGCTTCTAACCGACGCTGCCTTCCATCTGCAGTTCGATCAGCCGGTTGAGTTCGACGGCGTATTCCATCGGCAGTTCTTTCACCAGCGGTTCAATGAACCCGGTGACGATCATGGCGCTGGCTTCGGTTTCGGTCATGCCGCGGCTCATCAGATACAGGAGTTGCTCTTCGGCAATCTTCGAGACAGAAGCCTCGTGCTCGATGGCGACATCTTCTTCTTCGACTTCAATATACGGATAGGTGTCGCTGCGGCTTTGCGGGTCGAGAATCAGGGCATCGCAGACGACATTGCTTTTGCAGTCGACTGCACCGTCCTGAACTTTGACCAGCCCGCGATAGCTGGAGCGTCCGCCGTTTTTGCTGATCGATTTGGAAATAATGCGGCTGCTGGTATGCGGAGCACAATGCACCATTTTCGCGCCGGCATCCTGATGCTGTCCGTCACCGGCGAAGGCAATGGACAGGGTCTCTCCCCGGGCACCCGGCTCCATCAGCCAGACGGCCGGATATTTCATGGTCAGTTTTGACCCCAGGTTGCCATCGATCCATTCCATCAGGGCATCGCCATAGGCCATGGCCCGTTTGGTCACCAGGTTGTAGACGTTGTTGGACCAGTTCTGAATGGTGGTGTACCGGCAGCGGCCCCGGCGTTTGACCACAATTTCGACCACGGCCGAGTGCAGGGAATCGCTGCTGTAGGTCGGGGCCGTGCAGCCTTCGACATAATGCACGCTGGCCCCTTCGTCGACAATGATCAGCGTTCGCTCGAACTGCCCCATGTTCTGGGTGTTGATGCGGAAATACGCCTGCAGCGGGAAGTCAATCTTCACACCGGGCGGCACATAAATGAACGACCCGCCCGACCAGACGGCCGAATTCAGCGCGGCGAACTTGTTGTCATCCGGCGGAATGATCGTGCCGAAGTATTCCTTGAACAGTTCCGGATACAGCTTCAGGGCCGAATCAGTATCGGTGAACAGAACTCCCTGCTTCTCCAGATCTTCCTGCAAAGAGCCATAGACCACTTCGGATTCATACTGGGCTTTGACGCCGGCCAGGTATTTGCGTTCGGCCTCGGGAATTCCCAGGCGTTCGTAGGTCTGGCGAATGTCATCCGGCACGTCATCCCAGGATTTTTCCTGCTTGTCGCTGGCTTTGACGTAGTAGTAGATGTTCTGGAAGTCGATACCCGACATGTCGCCGCCCCAGTGCGGCATCGGCCGGGATTCAAAAATCTCATAAGACTTCAGACGGAAGTCCCGCATCCAGGCCGGTTCGCCCTTCATCTCGGAAATCTGGGCGACGATTTCGGCATCCAGTCCTTTTCGGGAAATGAATGCATATTTGTCGGTCGGATCGTGGAAGCCGTACTGGTATTCGCCAACGGGCACATCTGCCTTTTCCACGAGTGGTTCGGTTGTTGACATGGTCAATGCTTTCTCCGATGGAAAGTCGGATTACAACAGTCTATGGGAATCACCCGGTGTCACATGGCGGTCAATGGCTCACGTTCGCTGAAAGAACGCAGAGCCAGCTGTGTGCCGGGCTGGTATTCAAAAACAAAAATCAGTTTTTCGCTGGCAGGGCCAGACGCCCTGCCAGGGGGGCGCTGTGTCGTGATATCACGGGATCACCGTGCAGATTTCAGGCTGCCGGTTCATGTCCTCGGCAGACAAAACAGGTTGTCAAAACCGTCTGTGACACGCTCCTCTCCTGAAATTCAGGGGCGAATAGTGCCTTATGTGCCGGTCGCGGCACTCGTTTCCGCCGACTGGACGGCCTGTTCTTCTGCGGCGGCCAGGGGATATCGTTCCCGGACTCCGGCATAACCATGTTCGTGCAGTTCGTGCGCCAGCTGGGCATTTCCGGATTCGACAATCCGCCCGGCCAACATGACATGGGTGAACTGAGGCACGTTGAATTCCAGCAGGCGCTCATGATGCGTAATGATCAGCACCCCCATGTGCGGCCCGGAAAGTTTCTGCAGACTTTCGCTCACCACGCGAACCGCATCGCTGTCGAGTCCGGAGTCGGTTTCATCCAGAATGGCGAAGCGGGGACGCAGCATGGCCAGCTGCAGAATCTCCATCCGTTTCTTTTCGCCGCCTGAGAACCCTTCGTTCAGATAGCGGCGGGCAAATTCGGCATCGATGTTCAGTTCCTGCATGGTCTTGCGAAGTTCCGTGCGGAATTCACGCATGGAAATCAGTTCTTCGCCGTCCTTGCGGGCCGGATTGCGGACATTGGTCACCGCATGACGCAGAAAGTCGGCAACTTTGACCCCCGGAATGGTGACCGGATATTGAAACGCCAGGAACAGCCCCAGCCGGGCCCGTTCGCACGGATCGAGTTCCACAATGTTCCGGCCATCGATTTCGATGGAGCCTTCGGTGATTTCGTATTTCGGATGCCCGACCAGCGTATAAGCCAGCGTGCTTTTTCCGGAACCGTTCGGACCCATCAGAGCGTGGATCTCGCCCTGCCGAATCTCCAGGTTGACGCCTTTGAGAATCTCCGTATCGCCAACATTGACGTGCAGGTTCTGAATCTTCAGCAGACTGTTCATTCGCTTCGACTTTGCAATCAACTCTAAAAGTGGGGGATGCGGGTGAAACCGGGAAGATTCCCGACAAATTCTGATTTCAGGCCGGAGTGATTTCCGGACCATGGACGTAGCCGGAATGGTGTGGCACCGGCAGTGTCGATTCCACTCCCTGTCCGAGTTTGCGGGCCTGGATCTTATCCTGAATCCGCATCAATCCTTCCAGCAGGGCTTCCGGGCGGGGGGGGCAGCCCGGAACATACACATCGACCGGAATGACCAGGTCGACCCCTTTGACGACATGATAGCCATATTTGAAATACGGGCCGCCGCCAATCGTGCAGGCTCCCATGGCAATGACATATTTCGGATCCGGCATCTGTTCCCACAGTCGCCGCACCCGGCTGGCCATTTTGTAAGTCACCGTTCCGGCGACAATCATCAGGTCGGCCTGACGGGGCGTGGCCCGAAAGGCTCCGGCTCCAAACCGGTCGATGTCGTATCGGCTGGCCCCGGTGGCCATCATTTCAATGGCGCAGCAGGCGATTCCGAAGGTCACCGGCCACACACTGGCCTGCTGTCCCCAGTTCAACGCCTGTTCCAGCGTTGTGAGAATGACGTTTTCCTCGAATCGTCCTTCGATCCAGCTCATGTCCCTGCAATCTTCCCGGGTCACTGCCCGGCCTGTCCTGAATCTGTCTGCCTGATGAAATTCGATGTGCTTCTGACCTGTCCGCCTGCCTGCTCAGCCCGTGCGATCTGCCTGACCGGGGAAGTTTCTTTCAGGATCGGACTGCCACACTGTCTGTCAGGCTTTCGGTACTCTCTCTCGTGACGTCCTGGCGATCCAGCATGCTCTGGGGCCGGACCTGAAATTCACAATGTCGGGCTCCATGTCTGCGACACAATGACAACTCGACAGGTGACCCGATCAATTCAGAAAAGACTTCTTTTTCGAATTCGCAAAACTTCGGATCTTCTTCAGCCAGCTCATGATAAGGGCAGTTATGCTCTTTCAGAACCGGCAGCGGAGCGGCCAGGCCAGTCTCGGCATATTCCAGGTCGAATCCATGGTGCGACAGGCTGGAGCAGATCTGCTGCAGACGATCAGCCAGACCAGATGGCTTGCCGGAAGCCGACAGGGAGGCTGCTTTTTCCAGACGTTCGACCAGGGCCGATTTGACCCCCCGCAGCACCTGTTCGCGAATCCCGGACGGTTCGATCCGCATGATTTCCCGCCACAGGATGACCGCCATCTCTCCATGATTATCTCCCAGCGTTTTCAATCCCTGGGAGGTGACGGAGTATTGATGGGAAGGGCGTCCCCGCCGGGAATGTGCCAGTTCGTCCCGGGGAAGCTCTTCGCGATCGAGATATCCTTCCGCATGCAGACGGGCCAGACGCTGACGCACCGCGGTCGCTGTCACACCGGTGGCCGCGCACAGAGCCTGAACGGTCGCCGGCTGCAGGCGATGCAGAATGGTCAGAAATTCGTGGTCGGCGCGGTCACGCATGGTCACAATTACACATTGCCGGAAAGGCGGCTCGCTCGCAGTCCTGTTCTGGTTTTGCCCGATATGAGTCGTATCTGTGAGTGACGACAGCCACCTTGAAGATCGCTGCCCGGAAAATGCCGGACCTGCTGCCTGTTTCAGCCCGTTCTTGTTCTGAAATCCAGACTCTTCCAGGTTCTGGCGTCAGCTTCATATCTTATTCAGGTTCGAGTATAGCCGGATGTCAATTTTTGACAACAAAGGATGTCAAAAATAGGGGGCCTCTAAGCGAAAGCGGCAGAAAGGGTTGCGTCTTCTCACTCCTGGGAATGGAAAGGCGGCTCCGGAACGGGCTTTCGGGAGATCCCGGCCCCAGGTCTTCGCTGACCGAATCGTTTCACTCTGGCATCGAGTGGCGTTTCCGCGGGAAACAAAGTGTCAGTGCAATACAAAATGCACTTGCTGGCGCGGCGTGCTGGTATGTTGGAAAAACAGAAGCCACACTGTCAGATGAACAGATGAAGTCAGTCCGGAACGGGCCACCGGCTCGATGTCATCGTCCTCTCCCTGAACCGTCCTCGCCCCGCGAATTGGGAAGCCATCAGTCCAGACAGCGTCCGACGCGGGCACCGGAACGAGCAATCTGCTTGGGCCCGAAACGAAGAGATCCCCACCAATTGAGCAGTTCCGGTCGCGGCACTAAGATCCGTGTCAGGCGGGGTCCGCCATTGTGTGCGTCCTGAAAAGCCTGCTGAAATTCTCAGACCGACTGAGCCGTTTCGCCCCTTTGAGTTCTGACTGATTGAGCGTTGTGAATCATGCCCATCCCCAAGGTTGCGATTGTCGGTCGCCCCAATGTCGGCAAAAGTTCCATTATGAACTGGCAGGCCGGCAAGTTTGTGTCGGTCGTCGACCCGACCGCGGGAGTCACGCGGGATCGGGTCGAATACCTGATGCATCATCGTGACCGGTATTTCGAACTGGTGGATACCGGCGGAATCGGGGTCGTGGATTCCGATGACCTGTCCGAAGATATCGAACATCAGATCGATTTTGCCCTGGAACAGGCAGACGTCATTCTGTTTGTGGTCGATGGACAGGCCGGCTTGACCCCGCTCGATAAACAGGTCGGCGAACGCCTGCGCAAAATCGACGTCCCCAAGCTGCTGGTCGTCAACAAGTGCGATTCGGTGAAAACCGATCTGGAGATGCACGAGTTTTTCGGGCTGGCCGATGCCCCCCTGCTGCAGACCAGCGTGAAAGGGAACCGGCACCGCAGGGAACTGCTCGACTTCATCATCGAAATTCTGCCGCCGGCGGAAGAAGATGAATCGGCTTCCGGGGGCGAGCGTTCGGAAGAGCCGGAACTGAAGCTGGCAGTCGTCGGACGACGAAATGTCGGCAAAAGCACGTTCATCAATGCGCTGGCCCAAACCGAGCGGATGATCGTCAGTGAAATTGCAGGCACCACACGCGACAGTGTCGACATCCGGTTTTCTCTCGACGGCAAATCCTTTGTCGCCATTGACACGCCGGGGGTGCGAAAACGCAAAAGCCTGGCCAATGACATTGAATACTATGGCCTGGTCCGGGCGCAGAAGAGCATTCGCCGCGCGGATGTGGTGCTGATGTTTTTCGATGCCACCGAGCGGATTTCCCGGGTCGACAAAAAACTCGTGGATGAAATTCTGGAGCGCAACAAGGCCTGCATCTTTGTCGTCAACAAATGGGATCTCGGTCTGGACAAGGAAATGACCAGCGAAAAATGGTCGGAGTACCTGCTCAAGACCTTTGGCAGTCTTCGGCATGTGCCGGTCGCCTTCATCACGGCCAAAGACAGCAAGAACATCAAGCAGCTGATCAATCTGACCCAGTCGGTTTATAAGCAGTCGCGAGAACGGGTGACCACCGGCCAGCTCAATCGGATTGTGGAAGAAGCCTGCGCTCAGAATGCTCCCCGCTTCAAAAACAACAAACGCGGAAAAATCTTCTTCGCCACACAGGTGGCCACCGAACCGCCGACGATCGTGCTCAAGTGCAACGACCCGACACTGTTCGACAAAAACTGGAAGCGCTATCTGGTCGGCAGGCTCCGGGAAGAGCTTCCCTACAAAGAGGTGCCGATTAAGGTTTACTTTCGGGGGAAAGGCACCGAAGACGATCCCCCTGGGGTCTCAGCTCCGCCCCGCCGCCCGACCAAAAAGAAACGGGGGACGGCTCCCCGCAAAAAGGGGGGCGGCCGTTCCCGAAAATCCTGAGAGCCGGAATGCATCGGGCTCCAGCTCATGCGCTGACTTTGCGCCTGCCCCAACAAAAAAAGTCCGGGCCAGCAACATCAGGAGACTCCCTGGCGGGCGCTCATGATCTTTCTGGACCGGACCTGACTGGCAGGGCCTGAATCGCTGCCTGTTCACCGGCCGGCTTTCAGGCAGTGAGAATCTCCGTGGGGTGAATTCCCAATGGAGTCCACTGCTGCCATTCAGCCAGCCAGTAGACAGCAGGCCTGCCAGGTTTTATTTGTTGTCACTCTTTTCGATGACGTCCGCCTTGTTTTCACCGGCCTTTTCAATCGCGTCGGCCTTGTTCTCTCCGGCTTTTTCGATGGCATCCGCCTGCTTTTCACCCTGCTTTTCAATAATGTCGGCCTTGTCTTCGGCCGCGCGGGTCTTGGCTTCGCCCAACATGGTTTTGCCGGTTTCGTTGCGGACATTGTCCGCGGCGGCATCGGCGTTATCACGTACCTGATCTGCCGATTGATTGGCCGAATCGCGAACGGCATCCGCGTGTTCATCAGCCTGCTTTCGCACTTCATGGGCCTGCCGGTCTGCAGGGCTATCCATGCAGCCAACCATGCCCAGCACTGGCAAACCAAACGTCAGCACAACGGCAGTAGACAATGCTTTCATGATTCTTCCCCATCGTTTGTTGTTTCACTCAGGGAGCTGATTGCGAGAGCAACTTCCAAAAGCACAACCAGCTCGCCGTTCCCATAGCTCTGCCAGGATGGGAGATGCGAATCACGTACCAACATTTTTGAACCACCACGCCTCCGGCCGCTTTCCAGAGTCCCGCGTTCTCCTAATCTCTTGTGATTTCTGGTATTGCAGGATTCGAATTCACCGGCAGGGTTCTGGCGAAAACCAGACAGGCCAGATTGCCGGCATGGTATGCGGGCGACCAGACTGGAGTTTGCCCCGTCAGAGAGTTGAAAGGAGATGCTCTCTCGCGGGTCGGCCAGATCTCTTTGAGTCGCAATTCATTCCGGCACGATTCATTTCTGATGAGGACGTGCTGACTGATCTGCAGAGTGCTGCCGGGCAGTCGGAACTGCGCATGCAGTCTGGCGGGCCAGTCTCTGTCTGCATCTCTCGCCGGATCTCTCAGCCTGAAAAAGGGGCACATCGTATTTTGAGGGCAGGGCATGGCACCGCAGGCGGGCGCTGCGTCTGTGAGTGAAGTCACGATTTCCCGGTTTTGGCATCCTGAATGCATTCTGTTGTCTGTCAGGAAGAATGAGTCTGACAGGAGGAGAGTCATGAGTAATCAGCCAGAACATCGTCCAGTGACCGATCAGCTGATCCTCAGTTTCTGGGATGACTTCACAGCCGAAGAAGTCGACTGGGTCGATGGCGACGTCGACCGGTTGATCAATGCGCTGCAGACCAAATTCGGTTTGTCTGCCGATGAAGCGGCCAGACAGATTGATGCGTTCCTGGAAGAAAACGAAGCCGAAGCTCAGAAGCGGGGATAACCCCCTGGGGCCTGCCTGCGGAGACCCTGCAGGCAGCACTCCGCTCGGGATACAGAGTAGAGCACCGCGACACTGAGTGCTCAGTGACCAGTGTATTGGATCAGCGTGCGCGCCGCGCGATGAGCGAGCAGAAGAGAAGTTGCGCCGCAGCATTCACAAGCGAATTCATTCAAGAGCATTCATTGAAGGATGCGGCAGGGAATTTCTGCGTGCAGAATTCCGGAACGAGACCATTTTTTATGGTTCTGGGGCAGGCGAATGAGCGTGATTCCCCGTATGAATGCCCATTGGATCGCTTGCGGAACCCGGAAGACCCATTCCGAAACCCATTCCGAAATCGCTCGAGAACCGTCATCAAAGCAGAGTTCTCTTTCAGAGCATTCACATGACAGGGACAGAGAAAGATCGGCCTGTCTGTCTCGTGTCCAGGTTCCCGTGTGAAGATCACATTTGAAGATGCCGGCTCCTGTGCGTGTCGGTCAGTTCGTCCTCTCACAGTCAAGCGGCCGGCACGGAATGCAGTGATTCGAATCGAAAGGGGATCAGAACATCACTCCAGGTCGCGGTATCCTCGCCAGCCTGACATTTGTGCGGCAGACAAGTTGAAAAATTTGCCCTTCACACGGCAAGCTGTTCTAGCCATCACGGCTTTTGCCCGATATGCTTCCGACCACATTTCTGGAAGATGTCGGTTGCCTGCCGGCATCGAAAATTTTGAGATCAGGTATTCAATTCTCCGGATCGCGAATTGATTTTTCAATCAGGATGTTTGTTCGCCGACGACAGATCAAACGGGCGTCAGTCCGTAAGAATGCCGCTGCCGTGTTCAGACTGGGCCACGGCTGAGTGACGGCCTCCGGTCATCGCTCGATTTTCAATCGGGAATTCCCGGCGGGTCTGGACTTCGTGCTGATGGTCGCGGTCAGATATCAGGAGACGATGTGAATCCTTCGATTGAGAATTTATTCTGGTCTTCAGGGCCAGACCGGCAGTGTTCTGAAACACCTGTCCCTGCTCCGTCTCAGGTCACGGCACGGCCTGAGAATTCTGTTTCCGGGCTCAGCACGCATTGGCAGTCGCAAGCTGTCGGGCAGGAAACATTGCGGCAGCGGATTGCCTTCAATCAGCTCACCACACTGCGCAACGGGCTGGAAGCGGATCTCGAAGATTATGTCTCTCATGACGTGCCGGCGATTGGCCTGAACTGGCGGAAGCTGTCGCGCTATGGAATCCGCAAATCGGTGCGGCTCATTCGGCGCAGCGGCCTGAAAGTTTCGAGCCTGGGCTGGATCGGCGGTTTCACTGGGGAGCATGGTTATCCCCAGGCTGACATGATTACGGAAGGGAAACGGCTGATTCGCGTCGCTTCACAGTTGCGCGCCGAAACCGTGACCGTGGTCAGCGGGCCGCAGGGAGGGCATATCCGCTCCCATGCCATGCGGATTGTCGGAGACGCCCTGGCCGAACTGGCGGAATTCAGCGAACTGCACGGAGTCCGGCTCTGTCTGCAGCCGATGCATGCTCTGTTCGCCCGCGGGTGGACGTTTGTGCATTCGCTTGATGACGCACTGGCGCTGCTCGATCGCGCAGGGCATCCCGGAATTCAACTCGCCCTGGGGGCCTATCATCACTGGGAAGAAGCCGGATTGCTGTCGCGCGTTGCGGCATTGAGCAGCCGGATCGGGCTGGTCACACTGGCAGACTGGGGAGATGCTCCGCGTCATGAGAATGACCGCCTGCTGCCAGGCGAAGGCCGACTTCCCCTGTCGGAGTTTGTGCAGACCCTGGAGCTTTCCGGGTTCTCAGGCTGGTATGAGTTAGAAGTTTGGTCGCAAGACTTGTGGAAACTGGAACGTCGCGATTTAATGCGACGATGCGTGGCCGCGCGTGACAGGCTGGCTGCGCAGTTTGCCATCAGTTGACCAGACTGCACTCCTGCTGTTGTCCGGATTCTGCTTTGCCAGAACCCTGGATGATCTCAGATTTGCGACCGGAGCGGGCCGCCGGGGACAAATCCTGAAATCTGCCTGGTTGCGGAGGGTCAGTCGCCTGTCAATTCCGCCCCGGGAGTATCCATATGGACGCGATTTCTGCCGCCGTCGTGCGTCCCGACGTGCCTGCTTTCTTTGTGGCGCTCTCTGCGGTCTGTCCACCCTGTCTGATGCGCCTGCTTCGGTGCATTCCTTCGAATTTGACTGATTCCTCTGTCAGTCCCCTTCCATTTCGGCCCCTGTAGCGAAGTCCCCACCTATGTCTCATGAATGGTATTCTGTTGATGAACTGGCCAGGCAACTCGGCCGAGACCGCCGGGAAATCGAGCGTCTCGCCAACCGGGGACGCATTCCGGCCCATAAACGCGGTTCCGAGTGGCAGTTTCATGCTGCGGAAGTGACGCAATGGCTCGAACAGGAAATGCGCGATTATTCAGACAGCCAGCTGGCTGCCATTGAAAACGCGCAGATCACCGCCAGCATTTCCCACGACATTCCGGTCAGCAGCCTGATGAAGCCGGATCTCATTCAGATTCCATTGGAGGCCCGCACCAAACGCTCGGTGCTCGAGGCCCTGGTTGAAACCGCCGGCCGAACCTGGCAGATCTGGGAACCGGCCACGATTCTGAAAGCCGTGCAGGATCGCGAAACCATGTGTTCGACGGCCTTCGACAATGGCGTCGCTTTTCCCCACCCCCGCAACCCGCTGCCGGATGCCGCCGGGGAATCTCTGGTGGCCTTTGGACGGACCTCTAACGGCATTGCGTTCGGGGCGCCCAACAATTCGGCAACCGATTGTTTCTTTCTGATTCTGTGCCGGGATACGCAGGCCCACCTGCAGGTGCTGGCCCGGCTGTCCCGCATGATTCAGCTGCCCGATTTTCTGCCGTTGCTGCGGGCGGCCGACGATGCCCACACGGCCTATGAAGTCATTTTGTCGGCGGAACAGCGGTTTCGCTGAGTGGAACAAAGCCGGGCCCTCCAGAAACCGGCCCGGCCGTACGGAGAGAAGTCTGGTGCGGCGGAAGACTGTGGATTCCGTCCTGCCTGTGAAATCCCATTGATCGTTCAGGCTGGAGATCATCGATGATTCAAAGGACTTGCAGGCACGGTCTGCATCTGCTGGCTGCGGTTTCAATGCTGGGGATCTTTTCCGTCCCGGCCTGGGCACAGCGGACGACGAATTTTCCGGTGATCGGAGAAGTGCTCACCCTGAGTCCGGAACTCTCGGAACTGATCGATCCTCAGGCGAAAATCGAAGTTCTTTCCAGTGGCTTTGAATGGACCGAAGGTCCGCTCTGGGTGCCTGAAGACAACGGGCCAGGCTATCTGCTGTTCAGTAACATTCCCCGAAATACCATCATGAAGTGGTCAGAACGGGGCGGATTGTCGGTCTACATGACCCCCTCGGGATACACCGGCATCACCGATTACGGACGCGAACCGGGCTCCAACGGCCTGGCTCGCGATGCCCAGGGACGCCTGATCTGCTGCGAGCATGGTGATCGTCGGGTGTCGATTCTCACACCGGCCGGCGGCAAGCGGACACTGGTGGATGCCTGGCAGGGAAAACGGCTGAACAGTCCCAATGACGTCATTGTGAAATCCAATGGCCACGTTTATTTCACCGATCCCCCGTATGGCCTGCGAAAGCAGCTCAATGATCCCACCTGCGAACTCGGCTTCTGCGGCGTGTATCATCTGACTCCCAGCGGGGAACTGTCGTTGCTGGCGAAAGACATGACCCGCCCGAATGGCATCGCATTCTCCCCGGACGAATCGATTCTGTATGTGGCCCAGTCCGATGCCAAGGCGGCCCTGTGGAAAGCCTTCGATATGCAGGCCGATGGTTCGGTCGGAGCGTCACGGGTTTTCGCCGATGTGACGGCCGATGTCGGCAAAATGAAGGGCCTGCCGGACGGACTGAAAGTGGATGTGAAAGGAAACCTGTTTGCATCCGGTCCCGGTGGATTGCTGGTGTTCAACGCCGAGGGAAAACAACTGGGGCGAATCAGCACCGGCGAAGCGATTTCCAATTGTGCCTTCGGTGGGCCAGACGGCAGCATGCTGTACATCACTTCCGACATGTACATCTGCCGGATTCAGACCAAAACCCGCGGAGCCGGAATTCCTGCTCGATAAAGCGGCACCGCGCTGCCGGGACTGCCGGCTTTTTTCGTGAGAACGGAAATCGGTTGTTGACGCTCCCGCACTCTCCCCGTAATGAAAGAGAATGGGAGAGTCTGTATGCGATGGAAATGGACCGACACGAGCACTTCCCCGGCACCCGAGGCCGCAGCCCGGCCTGCTGAAGATCGTGTGCCATTCACAAGTTCTGCTGTTGCAGACAGGGGAAGCAAATCGCCGGAAGCGGTGTTGCCGCAACAGGATTCCAGCTGTTCACTGATCGAAGCCGGTCTGTGGACGCTGGGATATCTGCTGGCGCAGGCGGTGCTGCTGGTGCTGTTTTTCTCAGTACTGCTGCTGAGTGCCTTCGGTCTGCACTGGCCTGAGATCGACGTGATTGAACGCTGGGTCCTGTCGATTGAACTGGATCGTTCATTTCTGCTCGTCGGGGTGCCGGTTCTGGGAATGCTGTTTGTCGTGCTCCCGGCCGTGCGCTGGCGGGAAGGGCGGGAATTCCGTCGGCAGATCGGCTGGCGGGTGCCGACACTGGACGAAACGATTATTGCCCTGGCGACCGTCTGCCCGGTGGCTCTGATCGGAAATCTGGTTTATCAGGTGGCGCGCGAGCCGGCGCTCTTTCATCATTCTTTCGCGCCGATGGCCGGAGTGGTGCGCAAAACGTCACTCGATCATCTGCAGGCCTCGTTTGAAGGGGTCCCCTATCTGGTGCTGGTGATCAGCATGGCTCTGGCCCCGGCAGTGGTCGAAGAACTGGTCTTTCGCGGGGTGATCGGCCGACGGCTGGTCGGACGGTTCGGAGTGATTCTGGGGACGCTGATGGCCGCCACCTGCTTTGCCGCGGTCCATGGGTCATTGCCGCATGCCCTGGCCACGCTGCCGGTCGGAATTGTGCTGCAACTGGTCTATCTGCAGACTGGCACCATCTGGCTGCCGGTGCTGGTCCACTTCTGCAACAACCTGCTGGCGATTTCTGCCATCCATTTTCATCTCGACCAGAACCAGCCGACCTCCACGGCCCTGCTGGTGTCGCTGGTCATCTATCTGGTGATGATGCTGGTCTGGCTGCAATATCGCAGCCCCCATGCCGGCCTTGCAGGGCGTCGCTGCTCCACCAGCATCTCCAGCTGAGATCCGGCCACAGGAATTTCCTGGGTTCCCATTCGAACGGGAAATCTCTTGCGGCCGGAATCACTGAAAGAGCTACTGAAAGAGCTATCGGGCTGCCGCACAGCACACCTGCAGCAGCAGGAGCATTTCCAGCCATTGAATCTTTCGTGCCAGCAGATCGAGCGCAGGGACGGGCGAACGGGCCAGCGATTCGCACAAGTCGACAAACGCGGCCGGATTCCAGTTTTCGGATGCGGCACACTTTCCGGCCCAGTGTCGGGCCTCCGGAAGGCCGCTGGAGTCGAACAGCGAACGACTGAGCTGCGCCAGGCGCCCGGTCACCTGCGGAGTCTGAATGCGACGGCACCAGTAGCGGGCGTTGCCATAATCCGGTTCCCGGCGATGCATGATCGCATGCCAGTAATCTCCCAGTCGCTGGGAGCCTGCCCCTTCAATCGACTGTGAGAACTCATGGCTGCCTGTCAGGTCGTCGTGAATCTGCAGAATTCCGGCTCGCAGGGCTGTTTTTGCGACCGACTCCCCGGAAATCGAAGCATGCATGGCCTGTCGCACCCAGGCCGGAATGGAATGATCCGACGGTGCCAGTGCCGGAAATCCGGCAGAACGGGAATCGTCTCTGATCGCCAGATGGATGATCCGCTCTCCTTCCGAAATTTGCCGGAGTCTCTCGAAGAATTGCCGGGCAGATGCCGCAGGGGGAGCGCCCGGGCTCTGCAAAAAAATCGCCTCTCCCCGAACCACCGCAGCAAGCACAGCCGCTGGCCAGTCCAGTTCTTTCCAGAGCTGCTGTCCGAAAAACCCCAGCGGAATCACGGCAATCGCACCGGGATCGGTGAGAGGATGAAAATGCGCCGGCTGCAGCTGGCACAGCAGTGCCTGATCGGCCGGATGTCCATAAGCCACCCATTCCGTGCCCGGGCACGGCGGACAGACCGTCGGGGAAGGGGGCTCACTGGTCCAGTCCTGCCAGAGAATCGTCGCGGTCACAATCACTTTCCTTCCAGATTCACAGATCGCCAGAGTGTCCTCGCCAGACACTCGCAGTGCGTGCAGTGTTCCGAGTGATGCACTCGGTGTCATGCACTTGCGGGCGCGGCGTGTTCGGACAATTTCACAGAACACGAACGTCCTGCAGAGCACGAAACCTCAGCGAGTGCATCCAGCAAGAGTCATCGGGGGACCGGCTCTACGCGATTGGACAGACAGAGTCTTCCAGTGCCTTGAGCAGCTGATTGAGGATGAAGGGCTTGTACAGAACCCATTTCAGTCCCATTTCGCGGGCGCGAACCAGCGTGTGTTCGCCATCATAGCCGAACCCTGTCATCAGAATCACAGGGAGGTTCTCGTGAGTTTGCCGCAGGCGGCGATAGAGTTCCGATCCGGACATGTCCGAGGGTTTGATATCGCAGATCACGGCGTCGTAATGGAACGTTCGGGCCATACGCAGGGCCTGTTCCCCATCCCGGGCGGTTTCGACCACGACATCAAAACGCTCCAGCACTTCGTGAGCGCTGTGCCGGATTTCCCGCTCTTTGTCGACGACCAGCACCCGTTTGCCGGCGAGTGCCGGATGCGAAGTCTTGCGGACCGGAGACGTGCCGGATTCCGAATAAATCGTGGCCCCGGCCTGCCGGATCAGTTCCCGAATGTCCTGGGTGTGCTGCAGCACCCGTTTCAGACGTTCTTCGACCTGCGGGTCCTGATCGCCGTATTTTTCGAACAGCCAGGAAGTGTCATTGAGAATGTCGTCGATCGGGTCGGCGATGCCGCAGAGCATGCGTTTGGTGCTTTGCTCCACGGTCGTGGCCTTTTCGGCCATCAGCAGATCCAGGGTGTTCAGGGCGACGGCGACTTCGCGGCAGAACAGTTCGAGAAACTGCAGGTCGGTCTGGGAGAATGCCCCGGGGCGAAAACTTTCGACATTGAATGTGCCGAGAACCTCTTCGTGCCGGATCAGCGGCACGGTCAGGGAACTGCGTGCGCCGGTGGCTCCGACAAGGTAGAGCGGATCGGTCGCGGTGTTTTCGCACAGATAGCTTCGGCCAGTGGCGGCAACAAAGCCGGTCACGCCGTTTCCTTCGGCGCTGACACGAAGTTCCCGCTGTTCGGCGGTCGGGTCCATTCCCAGAGAGAGCAGGGGACGCAGCGTATGCGTGGCCTGATCAATGATGCGGACTTCGACGGTTTCGAATTCGAGCAGTTCCTGGGTGTAATAGCGCAGTTTCGACTTCAGCAGCTCGATGCGGTCGTGCGTGGAAAGATCCAGAACTTCATCCGGCTGCAGATCGCCCAGGTCCAGGCCGGCCTTGTAGATGGCGTTGAGTTTCTGCTGCTGCAGAATTTCTTCCGAGTTGTCACGGAGAGTGGCGAGCAGCAACTGCTGCTTGCGGGCGACGCGACTGGCCACCGGGCTCACGGTGACATCGTAAAAAGTCTTTTCGTTGACTCGAACCCGGGTTTTGGCCTGGTTTCCGGTGGCCAGAACCGTATTGACCGGGCAGAAGTTCTGGCCCAGAATTTCTGCTCCCTGCCAGGCATCGAACAGCCGGACGCGGCTTCCATTCTGTTCGGAAAGATTCAGAACACGTGTGGCGAGCACATTGGCCCAGAGAATTTCTTCGCGGTCATTCAGCAGGACGACAGCATCCGGGAAGCGGTCGAGCAGGCCGGTCGCTTCCAGAATCAGGCCGGTCCCGCCGGCGTGATTCCCGACCAGACAGAAGCCAGGGGGAGAATCCCCTTTCAGGCGTTCCAGCGCTTCGACCAGCGAATCTGCGGCCGTCAGTCTGCAACGGTCCTTCAGCCCGTCGATCATCGGAGCGAGAGTCGACGGTTCTACTCCAAATACCAGGACTTCGACAGGATCGGGCACGTTGACTCCATCAATCATTGCGTCACCGGAGCAGAAATCCGGTCCGGTGTCGAGCAATCACAATACTAGGGTGGAGGTCCGGTGCCGACAATATGTCGACAAAATGACACGCCGTTATTGTCTGCTTTCAGGTTTGTAACCAACCTGGGGAAAGCCGTCCAGATTGTCGACGACAAGTCCCGGACATGGAATCAGCAGCTGTTGATGCATTGCCGGCTCCTTCCCAAACAAGTCCTGGAAGAGTCATCGGCTGAAGCGCGCTGCTGGAAGCATTGTTTCAGAACACGCAGCGTCAGCCAGTGCATCCGGCACATTCCCGGCTCACCCGATCGTCGGTGACATGATGGATTCCACCATGGCCGGCACCGGCTGACGCACCCAATCTGGGCCACGCTTCACGAGCAAAAATGCCGGAGGGACTGCATCCCGCCACTCGAAATGGGGATGCGCGCCCATTCAATGTCTTGTGATTCAACACACACAGCGCCCACCCGAGCGGTGATCATACGCCAGATTGCATCACGCATTGCGGCGGGGCACAGTCATTTCCCCCACTCACAGAGCCAGGGCACCAGGCCACGTTCCCGGCGTTTCCATGAGCCGCGAACAAAATCTCTCACATGATGAGAATTTCCTTTCCGCGAGCGGATCACGGAAGGTTTTGTGAGGAGTTCTATGTCGAAGGCGCGGCTTCATTCCATTTGCGCAGCAGTGTGTCGAGCTGCGAAAATGCCTTGCCCCGCGTCAGAATGGTGTCGCAGCCGGCCTGTCGGGCGACTTCGAACAGTTCGGTCTTTACATGAGGTCCGGTTGCCGTCAGGCGACAGCCGGCCGGACTGGCCTGACGCAATGCCGGCAGATCCAGGTCAGGCGTTTCCAGATCGATAATGACGTCGCGAATGCCCGGCTGCTTCAACTGTTCCAGACAACCGTCCTGAGACAGACAAGTGCGACCTTTCAGGCCGGCCCGCAAAATGGCGCCATGCAGCTGGCTCGCGAAAAGCAGATCCCGGCACAGCAGCAGCACTGTGACCGGCGGTTGAGATTCTGATGTCATCGGATGGGGACCACAGGCAGGAAGTCAGACAGGATCTTTCAGACAGCCCTCTGTTATCGCGAACATGGCCGGCCATTTCCAGAGAAAAGCAGGGCGAGATCCGCCAATGTCCGCCAACAACAAAGCCTGCCGCACCGATTCAGATCAGAATTCCGTGATCGCTGTGCTGCGGCAGGACCGGCAGCGACTGCGTGGAGCGGCAGCTGAGCAGCAGTTCGTTTGCAGCCTGCAGAATTCCGAGACGGTCGACATCTTCGGTGATCACCCGTTCCAGTTCCTGGGCCCGCTCGAGGATGTCTCCGGCCTGATACCGTCGCGCTGTCTGCTGAAGATGCTGTGCCAGGGCTTTCAGCGTGGCATCGTCCTGCTGGTCCACGGCCGCGGCCAGACGTTCCATTTCCATTCCCAGAGCCAGGGACACTTCACGGTCCACATGCAGGCGCTCTCCCGATTCCCGCCCGCGCGATTTCAGCAGATCCACGGCTGCGGCGACAATTTCGGGGTCGAACTGTGTTCCGGCACAGCGCTGCAGCTCCGCAATCGCCTCGGACTGCCCCATGGCCTGCCGGTAAATCTGATGATTGACCATCGAGTCATAGGCATCGGCCACGGCCAGAATCCGGGCTCCCAGCGGCTGGCCCCCGGCCTGGGCCTGCATCTGCTGAAATGGAATGCGATAAGACTGCAGAATGTGGGTGAGTTCCTGCGATCCGAAGGCCGCCTGAACGATTTCGGTTCCAATCCGGTCATAAGTCTGAATGGTGTGCCACTCGTCTTCAGTCAGCTCGGTATTCTTCTGCAGGATGGCATCCGGGATTCCGATTTTGCCGATGTCATGCAGCAGGGCCGCCATTTCGGTGAGATAGCACCCGCGAAAGGACATCAGGCGCTGTCCCAGGGCAACGCACAGGTCCGCCACCCGCCGACTGTGTGACGCGGTGGCGAGATCGCGATATGCAAGTGCCGACAGCAGGGCCGTGACCGCCGGAAACGGGATCACCGTCTGGGATTCCACCGCCGAGGGCAGCGCCGGGCCGGTCTCGGCGACAACTGAAGGCAGAACCGAGGTCACCTGATTTCCGCCGAGCCGCTGGGAAGCGTTCAGGCGTTCGGCGGCATGTGCCAGCAATTCCTGCGGGGCCATCAGCCGGGATTCCCGTTCTGCAACCCCCAGACTGGCCGTCAGCACCATGTATTCCGTGCCGACGCGGCGCACGGCCTGTCGCAGACGCTCGGCCAGCAGGGCGGCATCCTGAAGACCGGTCTGCGGCAGGATTGCCAGAAACTCTTCCCCGGAGAAACGGCACAGGCCATCTGCCGGGCGAAGTTCCCGGGCCAGGGAACCGGCCGCTTGACGAAGCAGTTCATCGGCCTGATCGTGTCCCAGCTGCTGATTCATTTCGTGGAAGTTGTCGACATCGATCAGGATGCAGGCGAGGGGTTCGGCATGATCGATCGAACTGGCCCAGCATTTTTCCAGATAGTCCATGCCGGTCCGCCGATTCCAGGCACCGGTCAGGGAATCCTGAATCAGCAACTGCTGCAGTTCTTCATTCTGGCGACGGATGCGGACAGAAGATTCCCGTACCGTTTGCAGCAGGGCCATCGATTCGGCCTCTTTGCGAATCAGTCGGGTCACATCGGTGAAGCTGATGATCGCCCCGCGCGGGGGACGCGACGGCAAGGCAATCGGAACGGCTTTCAGTTCCAGAATCCGTTCCTGGCAGGCAGGAGGTCCCAGCAGTCGGCCGCGTCGGAACTTCCCTTCACGAATCGCCTGAATCCAGGGAACAGGAGAGGCATCTGTGGATTCGGCCGGTTCATCCTGCCAGTTCCAGGCCAGCGAACGGGCATTCTGTCGCAGCAGCGTCGCAGAAGATTCCCCCGTCAACTGCAGAAACGATTGGTTGGCAAAGGCGATGGCACCGGTCAGATCGACAATCAGAATCGATTCGGCCAGCCCGTCCAGAGCGGACTGAAATTCGACCGGCACCAGCGGAGTCGTGGCGGCACGGTGTTTTCGTCGCCAGACCCACAGAGTCAGAATCGCTCCCGCCGACAGAATCAGCATTCCGGCCATCAGCAGGGGCGATTTTGCACTCAGCCCCCGGACGACGGAAGGGGTTCCGTCTCCCAGAATGCCGAGGAAGCCTCCCCAGAATACAGGTAATCGTGACATGGCCAGACTTGTGATGTCCCAGTCTCCGGGAAGTGCAATCCGCCCCCAGAGCCTGCGGTTCAGCGGAAATTCAACATCCCTGAAGATCCCACACGATATCCAGTGTTGTATTTCGACACGCTCGGCATCAGCGATGACAAATTGCATCATTCGTAACGTCGAGCGTTGATTTCATAGCTCACCCCCTTCGGGCAGGGGGGACGAATCAGAAAAAAACTTCCTGGTTTCGACGGATGGCCTCCGGCTTCGCCCACCTTTCTCTTCCGGGCGGGGGCTGCGTCACGCCAGGTGCTGCATTTTGCGTGATTCCCGGCTCAGGAGCAGGAGCCCGATTTCGGTGGTCGACTGCGCTCTTTCAGAAAAAAAGAGAAAAAATCTGTACGAAATCGGGCGCGCCCGGGCACTAAACAGCAGGGAGTTCTGCGGAAACCCGCCGCGGAACAGCCCTTTTCCCTTCGAAACATTCGACGAGACCTGTGCGATGCGCCTGACCCTGCGAACCATTCTGGCCTATATGGACGATGTTCTGGAGCCAACCCAGGCGCGCGAAATCGGGGAGAAAATCGCGGAAGGACGGGAGGCCTCCACGCTGGTTTCCCGGATTCGCGACGTGATTCGTCGCCGGCGGATTGGAGCGCCGGAACTGGCCGGTCCCGGTTCCGGCCCGGATCCCAATCTGGTGGCCGATTACCTGGAGAACCTGCTGACGCCGAATCAGGTGGTCGAACTCGAACGCCTGTGCCAGTCTTCGGATGTGCATCTGGCCGAAGTGGCCTGCTGCCACAAGGTCCTCACGATGGTGCTGGGCCAGCAGATTGATGTGTCGGACGAAATTCGTGAGCGAATGTATACGCTGGCACGCAGCAGCGAAGTCGCGGTCACAGGAAATACTCCTGCGATGGCGGAAGGGCTGGACAGCATTGACGCTGATACCTCACGCTCCGGGCTGCCGGAATATCTGACGCGAACCTCGAACTCTTCTCACACCCTGCGATATGCCCTGCTGGCTCTGGCCGGAATCGGCTGGCTGCTGCTGGTCGTCACCGATCGGGGACTCTGGACTCGCCGGCCTGCCCCGGCACTCGAAGGAGAACTGGCATTGGCACCGGCGAATGAGGCGGCTCCCGCTCCAGCAGGAACTGTTCCCGCAGGACTCCCTGCTGGAACGCCTGTCCCGGCGGCTGGAACACAGCCTGCTGCCAATGCCTCCGCGACCACTGCACCAGGCACCACGCCGGCTGCTTCATCGCAGGGAACGCCAGCAACCGCACCGGTCGCTGGTCCCCATGTTGTTCCAACTGTCCCGGCAACGACACCGGGAATGCCTGTTCCCGCTGGAGCGGTCCCGTCCGTCCCTCCTTCCGGGAATCCCACCGGAACGCCTGTGCCGGCACCTGCGGCCGTCGACAGCACCATGCCGGCCGCTCCGGTCGGAGTGACCGAAACACCTGGACAAGCTCCCTTGCCGGTGGCGGTGACTCCGCCTGTGCCCATGCCGCCAGACCAGGCGATGCCGGCCGGACCTGGCAATCCGATGGCTCCGCCGGTGGAAATTGCCCCGGTCCAGCCGGAAGTTCTGCCGGAGCTGTCACTGTCGTATCAGGCAGGGGATGAACTGGTCATTAAACGTCGTGCAGCCACGGCAGACTGGGCCCTGGCCGATCGGGCTGTGCCGGTTGCTGTCGGCGATGAAATTGCTTCGCCGGCCCCCTTTCGCAATACCTATCGGCTGACGGATGTTCTGACCGTCGGACTCGAACCCGGAACGCGAATCGTCCGTCTGCCCCGCACCGAAAACTCGGAAGTCCGGATTCTGCTGAATCGGGGACAGCTGAACTTTTTCCGACCCTTTGAATCGAAATCACCGGTGCGCATCGGGCTGAACATTCTCGGACAGGACTGGCTGTTGACCTTGCAGACTCCCGGCACGCGAGTCGGAGTCGAATTGACAGCCCCGGTGCCGCAAGGCCCGCCTGCCGAAATGAACGGCGTGCTGTTCAGTGGCGGGCTGGTGGTGATTTCCGGCAAAGTGACGATCTCAGGACCCGGACAACCCGCCATCGATGTGACCGATCAGGACGGATACGCGCGCTGGCCGGTTCAGGGGCAGGGACTGGTTCTGAAAGTCGACCCTGTGATTCCGACCTGGGCTCTGCCGGATGGTCCGCTGGTCACTCCCGCCGCCCGTCAACTGGCCCGCATGTTTCAGAAAGAATTTCTGGATGATCGGACGATCTCGCAGAGCATTGGCCCGGTCTTCAAAGACCGGCGGGCGGGAGTCTCCGATCTGGCAGTCAAAACGCTGGCTCTGATGGATCAGTGGCAGCTGCTTGTTCCGGCACTCAACAGCGATCATCAGGAATCCCGGCTGTCGGCGCTGCTCGGGCTGCGGCAGATCCTGGCGGAATCCCCTCAACTGGAACAGGACATCACGGCCGAACTGGGACGGACATTTCCGGCCGAGGATGTGGAGCCCGTCAAACGCCTGCTGTGGGGATTCACCGCCAACGATGGCAAGAGCCCTGAGATCTCGCGGCAACTGCTCGAATGGATGCGGGATGATGAAGTCGCCATTCGTGAAATGGCCTTTTATTATGTCACTCGCCTGGCCAGCCGGGACTACGACTACCTGCCGATGGGGCCGATCAGCGAACGGCGGGCCGCCCTGCAGCGCTGGGAAGATTACCTGAAACGCAATGGAGGCCGACTCGTCTCCGAATAGAGCCGTTGGCTCTTCTTGTGCCCGCGTCGCGCGGTATCAGAACGGGTGATTTCCCATGCCGCGGGGCGAGAACGATTCAACAAATCCGGACCTCGGAGCCGTTGGCTCTTCTTGTGCCCGCGTCGTGCGGTATCAGAACGGGTGATTTCCCATGCCACGGGGCGAGAACGATTCAACAAATCCGGACCCCCGGAGCCGTTGGCTCTTCTTGTGCCCGCGTCGTGCGATCCCGGATCCGAAGAATCCGCCATGTCGCAAGGGACGTTTTTCCCAGAGCACGACGTGTCAGCGAGTGCATCTTTCTGAGATGTCAGCATCGTGCGCCCGACCAGCGCCCCGGCTTTAATCAATCACGATGTTGACGAGCAGGTTCAGCACGGCCAGCAGCAGTGCTCCAAGAAAAGCCGAGCCAAACCGTTCGATTTTAATGCCCGGCACCAATGCTCCCATCAGCCAGAACATCAGCGCATTGACGATCAGCAAAAACAGGCCGAATGTCAGAATGGTGATCGGCAGTGTCAGCACCACCATCAGCGGGCGGATCAGCGCATTGATGATCCCCAGGATGAGCGCCCCGATAATGGCCGGTCCCCATCCGGCAATCGTGATCCCTTTCACGAAATGGGCGACGACCAGCAGCAGAGCGGCAGAAATGATCAGGTGAGCCAGGAATTCCAGCACGTCAGGCCTCCACAACGACAGACATCCGATCCGTGCATAATATCAACGGACCGGCAGTTTTCATCTGCAGAAGACCGGCCAGCCTTCCGGGCTCTCATGAAGCATGGCATTGCTGGTGCTGTTTCCAGAAATCCGCATCATTTCTTTCCGGCGGCGCGCTGCCGGGCGAAAAACTGCTGCAGAATCGTTCGACATTCCGGCTGCAGCACCCCGCCGAAGGTGATCGCCCGATGATTCAGCCGGGGATCGCTGGTGATCTGGTACAATGTGCCGCAGGCCCCGGCCTTCGGATCAGTCGTGCCGAAGATGACTCGCGGCAGGCGGGCCTGGACGACAGCCCCGGCGCACATCGGACAGGGTTCCAGCGTCACATACAGCGTGCAGTCCAGCAGTCGCCAGGAGTGCAGGGCCGATGCCGCCTGCGTCATGGCCAGCATTTCAGCATGAGCGGTCGGATCATTGAGTGTTTCCCGCTGATTGAAACCGGCTCCGATGATCTGCCCCTGATGCACAATCACCGCGCCGACCGGCACCTCGTCGGCCTCAAACGCTTGCTGCGCCTGATCGAGCGCCTGACGCATCCAGTGTTCATGCTGAGCGAAATCGAGGGGGTTGATGTCAATCATGGACGCAGGGACACACGCAAAAGGTCAGGAAAGTAGAACCGATCAGGCAACAGACATGCGAAGCAGGCCATTTCCTTTTCTCAGGACAGCCCGACTCGACGCCAGAGTTTATGTTCTTCAGAATAGAGAAAAATGGAGTCGGTGTCTGGGCCGTGCCAATCCCGGGCGGATTCCGGGACACTGATTTCGGAGTCTGGATTTCAGAATGAACGGCAGGGGATGCGACGAAAGCCGCTCTGCCTGCAGCACAACAGCCGGGAAATTCACAACCTCCGTGCTTTTGTTCCCAGAATATCACCCTTGCGAAATCCCGACCACGCGAACGCAGCCTGCGGACGGAATGGTCACAGACCTGGCGATTTTGATTTTCCCTCATGTCAGGGGCCGAAATGCTCCCCGGCAGCCTGACAGACAGTGACACAGCATGATCTGGAACCAACTTGTCGGCCATGCAGATCAGGTGACCATGTTGCGCCATGCCGCTGCGCACAATCGCCTGGCCCACGGATTTCTGTTTCTCGGTCCCCGGGGAATCGGCAAACGCCAGTTTGCACGTCTGCTGGCTCAATGTCTGTTCTGCGAGCAGATGCCGGACGCCCGACTCGATGCCTGTGGCGTCTGCTCCAGCTGCCGGCAAATGCAGGCCGGCACTCATCCCGATCTGCTGCGGATCGGCCTGCCGGAAGGGAAGCGCCAGCTGCCGATCAGTCTGCTGATTGGAGACGAAAAAGCCGGTCGCAGTTCCGGCCTGTGTTATGAGCTGGCCCATGCGCCGATGTCGGCCAGTCGCCGGATGGCCATCATCGATGATGCCGATGCGATGACCGAGGAAGCCTCGAATGCTCTGCTGAAAACGCTGGAAGAACCTCCGGCCGGCTCGATTCTCATTCTGCTTTCTCCGGATGCGGAAACGATTCTGCCGACCATCCGGTCGCGCTGTCAGCTGGTGCAGTTTGCTCCACTGACAGCCGATCAGCTGCGGAATCTGATTGCCGCACAGGGGATCAACGATTCGCATCTCGAAACCGTTCTGCCGATGGCCGAAGGGAGCCTGGAGATGGTTCGGCGCCTGCTCGACCCGGGCCTGCAATCCCTGATGAACGTGGTGCAGAAGCATCTGCGACCAGGTCGGATTGATGGTCTGGCCGCGCGCCGGGAACTGCAGGCTGCACTCGACAGTCTGGGAGGAGGACCGCCTGAACAGCGTGAATCTCTGGGCTGGCTGCTGCGATTCACCATCGACAGTCTGCGGGCTCGCCTGGCGGAAACCGACAACCTGCAGGTGCTGGATCAGACCGGGGAACTGCTGGAACGCTGCTTTCTGGCCGAGCAGCATCTGCGTCAGACCATGCCGGTGCCGCTGTGCGTCGAAGCCCTGTTCACCGAACTCGGACGCTTGTCACGATCCTCATAGGCCTGCACCTGCGGCTGCAGGCAGAATCCGCAGGTACAGGTTGGATGCAACCGCTGACGCTGTGTGCTCTGAGAAAATGTCACTCGCCGCGCTGCCCGGGCGCTGGCGAGAGCCATCTGCTCTAAATCAGCGGCTGGCGGCCCAGCTGGCGACGCAGCACGGCCCATTGTCCGGCATGCATCATCCAGTGGGTTCCCTGCATCGAGAAGATCGCTCCGACTGTCGGGGCATATGAGATTCCAGTCGGCTTGTCGAAATCTTCCGGCGTCATTTTTTCCAGAGCCGCAAGCGTGGCGGCGCGCTGCTCACGATAAAGGGCCAGCAGTTCTTCCTTGGTGTGAAAAGCCTGCGCGTCATCCAGGCCAATCGTCTGTTTCGAATACAGATCGGCGAACCCGACCGGCAAGGTCGGCATGGAATTCGGCAGAACGCCGTCGACCATCATGTTTTCGGCGGCAATCAGATGTCCCACCTGCCATTTGATATGATTCATTCCCGGAGCAGGCCGGCGCATCATCTCTTCATCAGTCAGATCGCTGAGATAGGTCATGCAGACCCGGTCTGCGGAATCCATTGTCATCCGGATGGCATCGTGAACAGTCATGAAATTTCCTTGGTTCCGGCAAAAGAGATTTTTGCCAGGCCTGGGGCTGCCTGCTTGATGGAATCAGTCATCTGGCGGATTATGACAGGCCAGCAGGCTGAAACGGTCAATCCGCCGGAAACGGCTTGTGTGATCTTTCTTCTGGATAGCAGATATGGACACATACGAGAAGTCTGTCACCCGGTCAACTGGCGTGGTCATCAAGGTTGGCGGAAGTCTGCATCACCATGCCGGCCTGCGGGACCGGCTGCGGGAACTTCTTCACCGGCAGACCGGGGGCTGCCTGCTGATTCCCGGCGGCGGAGTTTATGCGGATCGGGTGCGGGCGCTGCAGCCGCTGTATGGCTGGACCGAACGGGATGCCCATTATCGCGCGATCGAAGGCATGTCTGTCGCGGCCGACATGCTGGCCCAGCTGCTGGGATTCGAACTGGTCGACGACTGGGACGCATTGCAGGCTGCCCTGGAGCATCAGGCCCAGGTCGTGGTCGATGTGGCCGTTCTGCCTGGACTGGAAAAACTCCCGGTCGGCTGGCATGTGACCAGCGATTCCATCGCCGCCTGGGTTGCCATCCGCATGGGACTTTCCCGGCTGATCCTGGCCAAATCGGTCGACTGTCTGTCCCCGTCGGCACGCTGGGAATTCGAAGCCCAGCAAGGGCTGGTCGATGCCTATTTTCCGTGTCTGGCCACGTCGATCCCGCAGGTGGAATGGGCGAACCTGCGCCGCAGGCCGGTCGCAGCCCTGTGAGTTGAGCCCGGGATTTCTGAGCCCGGAGACCAGGCCAGACAGAAATTCGGATCTCAGCCACAGTATGCCTGTTTCCTGATGAAACCTCGCTCGCCGCATGGCGGAACGCAGCCCCTCCAGGGGTGAGGCGGTCTGACCTGCAGACAGACTGCTTCAGGATGTCGCCTCGGGCACGTCGGATTTCTTGAAAGCCACTTCGAACAGCGTTGTCACGCCGTGCCCTTTGGGGGAGTAGCCTTTGCGGATCTGAACGCGCCAGACGAGATCGGTTCCCAGGTCTTCCAGGCCTTCGTCGGACGCGACGAGATATGTTTCATAGGATTCGCCGGGTTTCAGTGTTTTTCCCAGGTCTTCCCCTTTGAAGTCCCAGTCACTCGCTGCCGGCAACCGGAACAGTTGCACCTGGGGCACATTGCGGGTCTTCGCATTCCGTTCCGTAATGTAGTTGTTGGTGAAGTCGATCGAGCTGCGTTTTTTGCTGATCCATCGCAGAATCAACTGGCGATCCAATGGGGCAATCGTCTGGTCATCAGAGACATTGGTGAGCTTCAGCCAGAGCTTCCAGACCGGGGCGGTCGGTTCCCGTTTGATCTTGCTTTCCCCGGTATAGTGCACGAATTCGGCCGGTTCCCGGACAATCCGCAACGGTTCGACCAGAATATTTCCGAAACGCCGTGATTCTCCCAGGTTCAGCCGGTGTCCGGGGGGAAGAGTCTGATGCGGCGGAACATAGGTCAGGTTTTCGACCTTTTCACTCGGAATATCCGGCAGGCTTTCCAGCTTGTGCTGACTGAATGTCTGCGTCAGATCCCAGAGCAGCATTAAAATGAAGGCCAGCGTCACGGCGCTGGCATAACTGGCCAGCAGCACGAAGGCCCGGCTAGGACCGGTTTTGGCTGCTGCTTCGGCCTCTTTGACTGGAACTGCCGGAGTTGCAGCTGGAGAATTTGCAGCGGCACCGAAGGCCGCGGCTCCAAAACCTGCGCCGGTGGTGCGCGCGGCATTCTCCAGCGAGGCCCCCGGCCAGAGCTTCGGGAGTGCCGAGAGTTCATCCGCCTTCAGCACATCGGTCTGGTCACTGGGAACGGGCGTGGCCGGCATCTCTCCCGAATCCAGAACGATCGTGGTGTCTATGGGAGACGGCGTCGGAGCCGCAGGCAGCGCTGCGATTCCGGCCTCGTCCTCGGGATAGACCTCGGTTTCGGTCAGGGCTTCAGATGGCGTGTCGCCCGAGGAAATTTCGCCGGCCTCGTCAGCTGGAGTCGCTTCTGCCTGTGTGAGTTCTTCCGGTTCGGACTGGGCTTCTTCGGTGCCGGCATCGGCCCCAGAGTTTTTCGGGTCTTCGGAGTCGGTGTCGGATTCGGCGGGGGGGGTGAAGTCTTCGACGACAGGCGCTTCCGGATCTTCGCCAAACGGATGCGCCTTGATGACCAGCGTCGAGCCGTCGGATTCGTTCATGCGGGGATCGGCCAGGGCCGGCATGTCGTCGAGAAAAGCCGATTCGGAAGTTTCCGGTTCCGGGGCGTCCTGTCCGGTCGTCTCGAGTTCTGCGATGTTCTGCCGGGGGACTTCGGAACTGGGCCCCTCGGTATTAGAAGGCTCTGCAGATTCCGGAGATTCAGTGGCCTGTATGGCTGCCGAACCGGTCTGCGGTTGCGATTGCGCAGGCTTGGGAGCCGAAGGAGATTCTGCGGCAGGCGAACCGGGAAAAGCAGGCACATCTCTGGCGGGAGGAGGAGGCGCAGGCTTGCTGCTGTCGCCTTTGAGCCAGTCAAAATTGGGAAGATCGTCGTTCGTACCCATCACTCCACACTCCGCCATGGCCCTGAAGTCTGTCAGTCCGCCAGGTCTGTCAGATCATTTCCGCAGATGTCTCACTCTCTCCGGAAGACCCGGCCGCTGTCAAACGGATCCTCTCGAATCCGGGCCATGATCGCAATTCGTCGGCAGGGGCCCAATCCAGAATGCCGAGAATTGGAACGGAAGTCAGCTTTTGCAGTTCTGCCTGATTCGATAAGGCGGACATGTCCGGCTTTTCGGCCAGCTGATTGATTACGATTCCGACAGTCTGCAGGCCGTGATGCCTGATCGATTCCAGCGTCAGCAGAGTATGGCTGATCATTCCCAGCCGGTTTCCTGCCACCAGCAGGACCGGCAAATCCAGATCGACCGCCAGATCAGCGCAGGTTTCTCCTTCTGCGATCGGGGAGAGCCATCCGCCTGCCGATTCGACCAGCATCAGGTCGACATGATCCTGCCAGATCTGAATTCCGGTCCGCAGCAGACGGCTGTCGACCGTGGTGCCCTGCTGCCGTGCGGCAACCGGGGGAGCCAGGGGGGCCTGAAACCGCTGAGGACAGATCCAGCTGCGCGGAAACTGCCTGCACAGGGCCTGATTGAGGCGCTCGATGTCCTCCCAGACCGGTGTGCCGTCAGCATCGGCTGCCGCGCCCGAGCAGACCGGCTTGTAAATTCCCGGGGTCTGGCCTTGTGCCTGCCATGTCGCCGCCAGGCGGCACGTGACATAGGTTTTTCCAATTCCGGTGTCCGTTCCAGCGATAAACAGGCCAGGCAGCATGGGCAGGTGACCAGGTCGGTGTGCGGGGGCAACATGCAGGAATGCAGTCAGCAGGCGAGCCGGCAGACCGGAAATTCTGGCGTGCCGTCACGTCATCATCGATCGCACAGACATTGCGGTCAAGCGGCAGACAAGCTCCTGATCGAGGAATGTCTGCTCGGAATGGAAACGTCTCCGTCTGCAGGTTACAGTGAATGCAAGTTTTTTGATGCGTCCTCGTTTCGTTTCCGTCCGAGGCCCGTTTTCTGCCTGCAGATTTTTAAAATGCAGCGTGTCGAAACGTTCAGGGCTTTCTGACGGAAATGTGTTCTGATCTGTGTCTTCCGACACGCTGACCGATTCCATCCGACAGGTTCAACTCCATGCCGATCGACTGGCAGCCGCTCATTGAGATTATCGACAGGCACGATCGGTTCGTGATCTCCAGTCACGTCCGGCCAGATGCCGACGCCATTGGATCGGAAATCGGACTGGCGCAACTGCTGGAACATCGGGGGAAGCAGGTTCGAATCATCAACCCGTCCGGAACACCGGCCCATCTGCATTTTCTGGACCCGCAGCGGCAGGTTCAGGTGATTGGCCGGCCGACATCCGTCGAGTCGGTGCGCGATACTGACGTTCATATTATTGTCGATACCAGTGCCTGGCAGCAGTTGCAGGATGTCGGGCATGCCCTGCGAGGTTCCAAGGCGGTGAAAGTCGTCATCGATCATCACCTGAGTTCAGATGATCTCGAGGCGCTCATTCTGCGGGATGTCACCGCATCGGCCACCGGCGTTCTGATTACGGAACTGGCCGAAACCCTGAATGATTCCTTCACCGCGATGCAGGCCGGGGCCCTGTATGCCGCGATTGCCACCGATACCGGCTGGTTCCGGTTTCCCAATACCGATTCCCGCACCCTGCAGACGGCCGCCCGACTGGTGGAACAGGGAGTGCAGCCCCATTTGATTTACCGGGAACTGTATGAGCGGTCTTCGCTCGCACGCCTGAAACTGCAGGCAGTCGCATTATCCCGGGTGAGCCTGGCATGTGCCGGCCGACTGGGGCACACCCTGGTGACCCGTCAGGACTTCATCGACACCGGCGCTCAGCCTTCCGACACGGAAGATGTCGTGAACAGTTGCCTGACAATTGAAGGGGTCGAGGCCGCCTTTATTCTGGTGGAACAGCCGGATGGCCGTGCCAAAGGGAGTCTGCGCAGCCGTTCGCAATTGAGCGTCGCCGCCATTGCAGAACAGTTTGGCGGTGGTGGTCACCGTCAGGCGGCCGGAGTGATGCTGCCTGGTCCGATTCTGGAAGCCCAGCACAAACTGCTGGCGAGTTTTGCAGAAGCCATGGGCTGCGCCGCTCCTGACCGCGCCACACAGCCGGAACCCCTGCCGAATTGAAAGTCAGAGTTCTCATACCCGGGTATGATATTCCCCTCATTTTTCCCGCCAGCGATAAAACCAATCAGCCCGCAGCATGATTGGCGTGGCGACTGATATTTTCCCGCCTGAATCATTCCTGAAGATGCTTTCATCCCAAGGGTTCACTTATGACAACTCCTGTCCCTTCCGTTCCGGAGCAGGATCATACGGCCCATCCACCCCGGCGCCATTTTCTGGTCGAAATGACGGCCCTGTGCCTGGCCGGTGCGGCCGCCGTGATTCCGGCCTGCATTTCCATGCTGTATCTGCTCACCCCGCTGATCAAACGGCCGGACCAGAACGAGGAAGGGGACGGATTCCGCTATGTCGGCAAGATCGGCGGATTGAAAGCGGGCGGCCCTCCGCAGCTGTTTCAGGTTGTCGGCGTGAAAAAAGATGCCTGGACCACCTACCCGGGCACCTCGCTGGGGGCTGTATTTGTGCGGATTCAGGAAGACGGTGCCCTGCTGTGCCTGAATGCCCGGTGTACTCATCTGGGATGCACCGTCGGTTATCAGCCCAATCGGGGATCTTATCTGTGCCCGTGCCACACCGCTTCGTTTACTCTCGAAGGAGAGCGGACGAATCAGGTGCCGCCACGAAACATGGATCCCCTGCCGGTGGAAGTTCGCAACAAGGACGAAATCTGGGTGAAGTTTCAGAACTATCGGGGAGGAACCGACGAGCGGATTCCGGTGTAACGGTCTCCTGCTCTCCTCTGGTGTGAATCATTGAGACCGGAAAATGAGGTGACCGGCCGGAACTGATCCGGACTCGCCTGCTGACTGCTCTTTTTCTTTTGTGATGACGAATGACACATGCAACAGATGCTCGGCTGGCTTGATCATCGCACTGGTTATCGCGCCTTTCTCAGAGGAGCCCTGTTTGAGCCGATTCCCGGCGGCGCACGCTGGCGCTATGTGTGGGGAACGACCCTGGTCTTCATATTTTTCCTGCAGGCGCTCACCGGCGTGTGCCTGTGGCTCTCCTACAGTCCCAGTGCCACGACCGCCTGGGAAAGCGTGTTCTACATTCAGCATGAAATGACGCTGGGCTGGCTGGTGCGGGGACTGCACCACTTTGCCGCTCAGGCCATGATGATTCTGCTGGTGCTGCATCTGATGCAGGTCATCATCAACGGTGCCTATCGCGCCCCGCGCGAAATCAACTTCTGGATCGGCCTGATCCTCATGCAGGTCGTCATGTTCATGGGGCTGACAGGTTACCTGCTTCCCTGGGATCAGAAAGGCTATTCGGCCACGCAGGTGGTGACCGGAATCATGGGAGCCACCCCGCTGGTGGGGCCTTATGTGCAGTTGCTGGTGCAGGGCGGAACACAGCTGGGGCACCCCATTCTGACCCGGTTCTTTGCTCTGCATGCCGGCATTCTGCCTGCCACGCTGATGGCCTGCCTGGCCCTGCATATTTATGTCTTCCGGCGTCATGGCATCTGCGGAGTCTCCGAGCCGGGCCGGCCGGATGGCATGTACTGGCCGGATCAGTTTTTAAGAGATGCCGTGGCCTGTCTGGCCGTGTTTGCCGCCGTGCTGGGAACAACGCTGTACTGGGGAGGAGCCGATCTGAGCGCCCCTGCCGATCCCGGCGAAGCCTATGCCGCCGCGCGGCCGGAATGGTATTACCTGTTTCTGTTCAAATTCCTCAGTATTCCCTGGGTGGCACGCTTCGGGGCGGAATCGGGACTCGGCGAGGCCTTCGGAGCGATCATTGTGCCCGGCATGGCCATGGGCATGATCGTTCTGATGCCGCTCATTGCCCGCGTGCGTTTTGGTCATCGCTTCAATATTGCGTTCTTCATGGTGCTGGTCGGCATTGCCGGTACGCTGACCGCCATTGCCGTGCATGACGACTGGATCGCCCAGACCCCGGAAGGCCGTGACTTTCGCACAGCCGTGGCAGGGGCCCATCTCGATGCCGCGCGGGTGAAAGAACTGGCGCTCTCCCCATCCGGAATTCCTCCCCAGGGAGCCGGCAGCCTGCTGCGGGAAGATCCCCTGACCCAGGGGCCGAAAATTTTTCAGACCTACTGCATCAGCTGTCATCAGCCTGAGTCATGGCACGGGGAATTCAAAGAGCCGTCTGTCGCACCGGAACTGATCGACCCGCGCCATCGCGGAGTGGTCAAGTTCGCCTCCCGCGACTGGATTCGCAATGTGCTGCTGCACTTCGATCAGCATTTCGCCATGCTGAAAAACACTCCGGGAGAACGGGCATCGGCCGCTCAGGCCATTCTCGAAGGCTCCATGGCCGACTGGTCCGGTTCGAATGCCGAAGCGTTGCAGAACCCCCAGAACGCGCTCGACCTGCAGGCCCTGATCGAGTTCCTGTATGCTCAATCGCAACGGCCCGACGCACTGCTGCCGAATGATCCCCAGGTGACTCGCGGGCAGAAAATTTTTGCCGACGGCAAACTGACGAGCGGTTCCATTGATGCCTGTGTCGACTGCCATGCCATGCGTCCTCTGGCCCTGCTGGACGGCGAACGGGTGCCGGCCGAAACTCCCCTGTCAGAAGATCTGTTTCCTGACCTGACAGGCTATGGCTCCACCGCCTGGCTGATGCGGATGATTGCCGATCCGCACGCGGTCTATGCCGGGGATTCGGGAAACAATGCCATGCCGCAGTTCAGCAATCAACTGACCAGTTCAGAACTCACGCTGCTGGCGCGGTGGCTGGCAGCAGATTATTATGTCCCCCGATCCCAGGCAGCGGTGAAAGAGCAGACAGCAGACGCGGCGAAGTGATCCGCGCGAAACGATCTTCCCCACGGTACCAGGAGTCCGGAATGCTGAGCAATGAGCTGAGTGAAGCCTATATGGCCCGCGATGAAATGGAAGCGTCGTTCCTCGCGCAGTTGCTCGAATCGGAAGGGATCAGCGCCCAGGTGACCAACACCTCGCTGCAGAATGCGGTCGGCGATCTCCCTTATCTGGCCGTGGCTCCGCGCATTCTGGTGAAAACCGAAGAACTCGAACGGGCCCGGCAACTGATTCACGATCATTTCCGGACCGGTTCACCAGACGGATCACCCCAGACTGACTGGATCTGCCCTGTCTGTGACGAAAGCAACGGGCCGGCCTTTGAAATCTGCTGGAAATGCCGGCGTCCCCGGGCGGCAACATAAACCGGGAATAAGGCCCTGTTTTCCCTCAGGCCTGCAGCCGGAGCCGCAGCAGCACCCAGCCGGCGGAAAAGGCTTCCTTCCATTGCAGCTTGGTGTGTCCATAGCGCCGCTCCTCATAGGTGATCGGCACTTCCACAAAGCTCGCCCCGGCCCGTTTGAGCCGATAGAGAATCTCTTCTTCAATGGCATATCCGGTGGCGCGCGCCTGGGACCAGTCCACCTGCTTTAGACGCGAGACGTCGTAGCATCGAAAACTGCCGGAATTGTCGCCGGTCGACAGTCCCAGCACCATGCGGGCATAACAGTTCAGCGACCAGCTCATCAGTTGCCGCGTCGCTCCTGATCCGACCACCTGTCCTCCGGGAACATAGCGCGAACCGATGACGACCTCGGCCTGATCGGCTGCAGCCAGCAGTGCCGGAACGAACCGGGGCGGGTGCGAAAAATCGGCATCCATGTTGATCAGAAAATCATAGCCCTGATCAATTCCATACTGGAATCCGGCCATGGTTGCCGTCCCCAGTCCCAGCTTGCCAGGACGATGAATGGCGCGCACCCGGGCATCGTTGCGTGCCAGGGCATCAACGCTCTGGCCAGTGCCGTCGGGAGAATTGTCGTCGATCACCAGCACGTCCGCCTGCGGAACCAGTCGCAGCAGTTCAGGAATCAGCACTTCGACATTTTCCCGCTCGTTATAGGTGCAGAGCGTGATCAGAATTTTGCGCGAATCAGTCATGAGCATCTTGAATGTGAACAGGTTTGGCCGGGAACAGGCGGCCCTCGTCAGTGACCACTCGCGCGGAGCCGTTGGGGAAGATGGCGACGTCGAATCGGACCATGTCCAGGGGGGCACATTCCCGTCGTCAGGTTCATTCGTCCGGAATGCGGCGGCCGTTTGGCTTCAGCAGCATCGGCAGTCTGGAGCCGGTTGCCCTGATCGGGGGGCCGGGCAGCGGGCGGGTTTCCTGCTAAAACGTCGCTCGCTGCAGAGCGGAACGCGCTCTCTGCGGCAAGTCGGGCGTTCTACCAGAAGATCCGCAGCCCCAGCGTGCCGCCATAGGCGACGATCGAACCGTGGTTGTCGACCCGGTAAACATAGTTTCCGGCGGCGTTTTGTGACACTCCCCCGACCTGATCCGGTCCCAGGGCGACGCCGGAGAGAAAGAGCACTTCGACGCCTCCCACTAGATCGATGTAGTCGGTCAGTCCCACAATCGCCCGCAGTCCCAGATTTCCGGCGAATGCCGCGGCCGTTTTGTGGTCACCCAGAATGCGCTGGTAAACGGAATCATCATTTCCGGCTCCGGCGACCGTTTCGGCCACCTGTCCGCTCATCCGGTTGCGATAGATTCCGGCCTTGGCGATCCCTTCCAGGGTGACCCAGTCTCCATCGAGAAACCGGTACCCGAACGTGGTCTGAAACCCGTTCAGTTCGTTCTTGGACTGGGCATCGAGCGAATAGCGGATGGTGTCTGTCCCACCGGGCGCTCCTGCGGCATCAAATCCATCGTTCACCCCGGAAATCAGCGTTGCCCCGGTGCTGGTGATCGCATTGTCAGACAGTCCGGTGCCTGTGGAATCAAACACCCCGGACAGGAACATGCCGTTCTTTTCGTCGAGCTGGATGTTGCGATAGCCTGCGGCCAGTCGCCAGGGGCGGTTCATCTGACTGGAACCGATGTTGATTTCCGCATCGCGATAGTTGGAGTTGGAATAAGTAGAGAACGAGGTGCCTCCCTGCAGGGATTCATTGGAAGTATCCTGATTATAAAAGGCACTGGTTGCCGCCCCCTGCAGGACGCTGTCGAAGGAGAGCACATTACTGCCAGGTGACGGCATACTGTCGAAATAGACAGCGCCACCGAATGTGCCGGCGCTGCTGGTGCTCCAGGGAGAAATCTGGGTGAAGCTGGAATCGACCTGCCAGTTGTCAAACACGCCCCCCAGGCCGACGCGATAGCCCGGTTCAGCTCCGTAGGTTCCCTGACTGGTCGACAGCGACTGCGAGCCGCTCACCAGACTGGAGCCTCCCTGGTTGTTTCGCCCCAGCACAATGGCATCGGCTTCGAAAAAAAGCTGCGCCTGCGCCGGGCTCGACCAGCTTCCCCAGGCGAGCCCCAGGATGGCGATGCAGTATCGAACTCGATTCCCCATGTGTCACCCTTGACGAAACCGTTTCAGAACCGATGCAAAGACCTGTTCTGTTCTTCCCGGCTGAATGCTCGAAGTCTGAATCCTGCACAGACTTGTGCCGCATGATGCAATCCCATGACAACACCGCCCGCTGTCAGGCCAGGTTGCCTGCAATACGCGTTGCGGCCGTTCCTTCCTGGTTCGGAAGAACCATACCACGGAATCCGCAATTTCTGCGGGGGGGCAGCAGGCTGCACTCTGGCTGGAACGCCAGTGTGCGACGTGACTTTCCCACATTCGTAAAGGTCGGCAGGTTTGCACGAAAAAACGAATGTTTGGTCCGTAACGATTAGCCAGTCGTAGGAATTCGTCACGAAATTCCGGTTGTTGAATTTGGGCAGGATGGGGTGTCGCCTGAGAGCGGCGGTTCTGCCGGGCCGGCGGAGCCAGGAGAAATCCGCCAGGGAGAGTTGTCCGTGTTCTTCGGAAGTCAGGAGCCGTTGAATCGGGGGGAGCTTTGTCGAGGGCAAGATCGCCCTTCATGCTGTCTGGGGGGCGTTCCACCACACGGGACCATCAGTCACTCGCCGAATGGCTTCCGTGTTTTCGAACGGCAATGCCAGCGGGGCTTGACCCCGTGGGCCTCCTCGTGACTGTCACCGCAAGCCGGCGGGGCTGAAACCCCGCCGCTCATGGAATGAGCGAAATCCCTCGTCCGGACACCGCGTGACGCGGACACCGGAAAAAGCCACCCTCTCTCGGTGCGACCACATTCCAGGATGACGAAAAGATGACACCTGCCGAACGGGAGGCGATTCCGAAGGGATCATTCCGGCTTGAGGACAGACGGAATGATCAATGGCAATCGATGTGTTGACTCCGACCTGGCGATCACAGCCTGAGTCAATGGATGCCAGGCTCAGGGTGTGATAGAACACGAAACACTCCGCCCTGTGAGTTGCAGCATCTGCGCCGAGAGTCGGTCAGGCGAGCATTTTGAGACATTGATCAAGGACAGTGATTTATGAGCGTGGCAATCCTTTCCGTTCACGGCCGGCAGATTCTGGACAGCCGCGGCAACCCGACGGTGGAAGTGGATGTGGAACTGGAAGATGGCTCAGTCGGTCGGGCCGCCGTTCCCAGCGGTGCCAGCACCGGAGCCCACGAAGCCTGCGAACTGCGGGACGGAGACAAATCCGTCTACCAGGGCAAAGGGGTGGAGAAAGCGGTTTCGAACGTCAATGACGAACTCGACGCCCTGCTGTGCGGCATGGATGCCTATGATCAGTCGGCCGTGGATCTGGCCATGATCGAAGCCGATGGCACCGACAACAAATCGCGTCTGGGAGCCAATGCGATTCTCGCCTGCTCCATGGCCATCGCCCGCGCCTCGGCAGCCAGCTGCGGCCTGCCGCTGTTCCGCTATCTTGGCGGTGCCGGAGCCTGCCGTCTGCCGGCCCCGATGATGAATATCATCAACGGCGGAGCCCATGCCAACAATGGCATCGACCTGCAGGAATTCATGGTCTTCCCGCTGGGGTTCGATAACTTCAGCGCTGCCCTGCGCTGCGGAGCCGAAATCTTCCACAGCCTGAAGAAAGTGCTGCACGACAAGCACATGAGCACGGCTGTCGGCGATGAAGGGGGCTTCGCTCCGGATCTGAAGAACAGTGAAGAGGCGATTCAGGTGATCCTGACCGCCATCGAAAAAGCGGGTTACACCCCCGGTGAGCAGGTGGCCCTGGCTCTCGACTGCGCTTCCACCGAGCTGTATGACACCCAGAAGAAAATCTACACCGTTGAAGGCAAGACGTTTGACGCCGCCGGCATGGTCGATCTGCTCGCCGGCTGGGCTGAAAAATATCCGATCGTCTCGATTGAAGACGGCATGTCGGAAGATGACTGGGACGGCTGGAAGCTGCTGACCGATCGTCTGGGCGTCGAATGCCAGCTGGTGGGAGACGACCTGTTCGTGACCAACAGCGCCCGTCTGGCCGAAGGGATCGAAAAAGGGATCGCCAACAGCATTCTGGTGAAAGTCAACCAGATCGGTTCGCTGACCGAAACCATGCAGGCGGTCGACCTGGCTTACAAGAACGGCTATTCCGCTGTCATGAGCCATCGTTCCGGCGAAACCGAAGACACCACCATTGCTGACCTGGCCGTGGCACTGGGAACCGGACAGATCAAGACCGGCTCGGCCAGCCGGACCGATCGGATCTGCAAATACAACCAGTTGCTCCGCATCGAAGAACTGCTCGGCCCGGCAGCCATTTATGGCGGCACAATCTGAAGCCGGCGATTCAAATCCGGAAAAGACAAAAAGCAGATCGAAGGGGACGCCTTTCGGCCTGCTTTTTTATTGACGCAGGACAGAACGCTCTGCATCTCTAAATGCACGACACGAAAAACGCAGGGAACTGCACTCGCTGAGAGTTGGTGCTCGGAGAGATGCCCGTGCTTCAGTGAAATTGTCTGCGCACGCCGCCTGAGCCAGTGTATTTTTGAGATTTGTTGTGCCGGAAGACGCAGTCCACATTCGGCATGTCGCCGGCCGCATCACTCAGGATGTCTGGCCGGTGAGCACAGACGCCGTTCGCAGACTGTGATAATGACACAGAGCGATAGCACAGGCATCGGCCACGTCGTTGGGTTCCAGAATCTGTCTGAGTCCCAGTTCGCGGCGAATGGCGTCCTGGACCTGTTCTTTAGAAGCGGTTCCGGACCCGGTCAGCAGCTTTTTGACCTGTCGGGGAGTGTAATTCACAATCTGGCCGCCGCTGCTGGAGACGGCATACAGAATCGCCCCGCGCGCATGGGCCATGAGAATGGCAGTTTTGGGGTTGCGCGGCATCGAGAACACCTGCTCGATGGCCACTGCGTCGGGCGAGAATTCGGCAATCAGTTCGCGAATTCCGGCTCCGATTTCGCTGACCCGTTCGGCCAGGGGAGTGCGCGGCCGGGAGCTGATGATGCCCCCTTCCAGCAGAATCGGCCGGGGACCGCGTTTCAGCAGTGCATAGCCTGTGCGATTCAGGCCTGGATCAATCCCCAGATAAATGCGGGCGGGTTGACCACCAAAGGCGTTTCCGGTGACGATACCCATGCAACGGTCCATTGCGTCGGAAGGGGCCGTCGTGCTGGAAAGTGGCTTCGCCGAAAAGCCGGCCGGTTGCTGGCGGAATGGCACGATGGGTTCCTCTCTTAATGTCGCAATCCGCTGCCAGAATCTTTGGTCAAATTCGATCAGATGGCAGAATAACAGATTCCGCGACCGCCAGCGTGCGAAAAGTCAGACGGAATCGTCTAAAATGCATCGACCTTGCATGATCCGCATTCCGCAAGATGCCCCTGTGCGGAAGGGGACGTTCTTTGCCGGAGGAAAATCGGGCGGAAAACAGGCCGGAGGCCACTTCATGAGTGCCAATATTCGGGATATCGAAGCGCTCCACACCTTTCGTGCGAAGCTCATCCGCTTTGCCGAAGAAGTGGACGGGGCGCTGCAGACCATGCATCTGGAAACTCGCCGCGCAATGGAGTGGATCGAGTTCGACTGCCCGCATTACTGGACCGCTCAGATGCGCAAGAGCTTTGACCTGGTCGCATCCACGCGCACCGCTCTGACAACCTGCCAGATGCGAACCGTCGCCGGCCGACGGTCTTCCTGCATCGAAGAAAAAGTGGCCTATGACCGGGCGAAACGCCGCCTGCAGCACTGTCAGGAACAGATCGAACAGATCAAACGCTGGGCGCAGAAGATTCGCCATGACAGTGAAGAGTTTCAGGGGCGCCTGACGGCGCTGCGGCGACTGCTGGATCAGGACATTCCCCAGGCGGTTGCCTGGCTCGAACGTTCCTCGGCCGCTCTGGAACGCTATGCGGATCTCTCCCGTCCGACAGGGAACGACAGTGCCCCGAGTCCCGGCCGGCCGGCCATTTTTCCCGCTGCTCCTGAACAGGAAGGATAAACGCGATGCAGACCGGAAACCTGCAGTCGGCCAACGGCCGCATTCAAGAAGCCTATGAGGAACTGATGATCGCCTGGGAACAGGTGAAAGAGGTCTGGACCGACCAGCAGATGCAGTATTTCGAAGACACTTATCTGCGACGGATCTCGGAAGAACTCACTGCCACAGCCCCGGCAATTGGACAGATTTCCCAGGTGTATGGAGCCGCTCAGCGTGAATGCTCCGAATAATCCGCCAGACGGTTCTTCTGGCTGCGCCGGCGATCATTCAGAGGCCGATCTGCGGCGACTGACGTTTCCTGCCCATTTCCGTATCCGCAAAGGGACCGATTTTCAGGCGATTTTTGCTCACGGCCGGAAGGCCAGTGATGCCGTTCTGGTGCTGATCGCCCTGAAAAATGATCGCCCTTATTCCCGGCTGGGGCTCAGCGTTTCGAAGCGGAATGGAAACTCCGTCGCCCGGCATCGACTGCGCCGTCTGCTGCGGGAAGCGTTCCGGCTGGAGCAATGGGCGTTGCCGGCAGGTCTGGATCTGATCCTGATTCCTGGTCGCGCCGCCCGTGAGGCCAGCCAGGCCGCCATTCGCAGTTCGCTGGTTTCACTGGCCCGCCGTGTGGAGCGTCAGTTTCGGGAAGGTCCGGCCGAAAGGTGAATCCGGGCGCAGGGCGCTGGAAACGTGACTTCTGCAATGGAATTCCCCGGACGTCTGGTCCGGCCTGCCGAAGTTTTCACTGGTCAGGAGGCTTCAGAGGTACGGCCCCGTCGCGACTGCCTCTCATCCAGATGGCACGTCCAGAGGGTGTCCTGCCCCTCTACGAGACCATGTTCGATCCAGACTCCGGCCATCTCAGGGCGGCTACAGGAAGGAAAGGGGGCTGTCTTCGGCCTGTTCCGGGGTGTCGAATCCGCTGGAGGGATCGACCTGCCCGTGGTGGGCTGTCATGGCACGATCCGGGGCCTGTGTCTGCAGCTTTTTCAGTTCAAACAGCCGGGCGGCCGCAAATCCGGACAAGAGCGCCGATGTTCCACCGACCATGACGGCCTCAAAAAGCAGAGACTGCCCGATGATCAAAGGAGCCGCCAGCAGGCCGGCGGCAGAGATCCATCCCAGTCCGGAAAGCCCCAGCATCAAGCGCAACGTCGCTGTCTGCTTGCTGGCTTTCGACTTGGCGACCGCGGAACGGGCGGAACGGTTGGCAACTTCCCGAAAAGAATGCAGGTCTTCCCGGATCGACCGTTTCTCCTGCGCGTCGAGCTTACGGGTGCGCCGGACCGGGGTCTCAGAGGCCGGGGATTCCGGAACAGGCTGGCTTTTCGGCATCGTCGCGGCCGGCTGTGCCGGTAACGGTCGAACAGCCGGAGCAGCAGCGCTTTCCTCGGGAGCAGGCTCACGTCGATTGCGCGCCAGCAGCCGCTTCATGTAATCTTCAACACTCACCTCTTCGTTGTCAGCCGGAGTCTCTTCTGCAGACACCGCCTGCATGAGCACGACTGGCTCGGAATGCGCGGTCGAATTCTGTGCGGCAAGCTCCTGAATGCGGGCCAGACGCTCTTCCAGCGTCAGATCAGAATTGACCTGCGAATCCGTCTCGCGGTCCTCTCGGGCGTTGAGAGTGTCTTGCTCAGGCTGTTCATCTTCGGTTTCTGCAGTCCAGCGGGGAGCTGGTGTCTCTGAAGTCAAAGACGATGTTTTCGGCTCGTCTCCCGCGGAGTCTTGTGCGGCCATTCCGAACAGGTTTGCCAGCCGGCTACGCAGCTTCAGCGCGGCTTCATCTTCTGCGGAACCTTCCGGAACTGCTGATGGACTCGTTCCCTGAAACCGGGACACATTCTCATCCGGCAGTGATGCAGGGCCGCCATCCGCCGGTGAGTTTTTCACAGCGGATGGTGGCAACGACTCGGAAAGTTCGGTCGGAGAAGCAAGGTGCGTTTCCGGTTGCGATACCGGTGCTGGTGCCGCTGGAACCTGCTGCAGTTCGGCCAGTTTCTCTTCCAGACGGTTGCGGGCGTGGATCAAGTCTTCACGCTGCTGTTCCAGCTGCCGGGACTGATCATGGATCTGCTCTCTCTCCTGCTGCAGCTGATCCTCGGTGGCGGCCAGCTCGGCTTCCAGTTCCTGAATGCGGGTCTGGTTTTCGTGCAGGTTCGCCGCCTGCCCGTCGAGTTGCTGCTGCCGGGTAGTCAGTTCGTCCTGCTGCAGTACAAATCGGGCCTGATCTTTTTCCAGAGCTTCCCGCTCCACCTGCAGGCGAAGCCATTCTGTATCGAGCTTCAGTTGCGAGGACTCTGCTTCTCCCCGATCCGGAGCAGCAGTGACTTGAGCCTCGGCAAAGTCGAGTTGCTGCTGCCGCTGTTCCAGTTCGGCACGCAGCTGCTGCAGTTCGGTCTGTTCCGCCGCAAGTTTCTCGCGGGCCTGCCGCAGAGCATTCTGCTGAGTCTGAAGCTGTTCACGCTCATAAGCATCGCGGCTGCGTTCGTCGGCCAGCTCGGTACGCAGTCGCACGAGATTCCGGGACTCGGCTTCAAAGTCCGCTTGCCGATGTTCCAGCTGCTCATATTCAGAACGGAGAGTTGCCTGTTCATCCTCCAGACGGTCCTGTTCGCTGCGCAACGACTCCTGCGCAGCGGTCAGGTCGGCCTGTTGTTTCTGCAGATCGGCATGGGCCGCATCCAGTTGCGACTGGGCCGATTCCAGTTCGCCCCGCGAGACGGACAGGGCCGCCTGTTCGGCCTGCAGCCGTTCCTGCGCGGCGGCGAAATCGGATTTCTGCGATTCGAATTCCTGCCAGGCGTGCTCGAGTGCGGCCTGCCGGGCCTGAAGTTCCATGGCAACGGCCGAATCCGACGCGCTGGCAGCATCGGCTTCTTCCGGCAGCGGAATTTCCGCCAGGGCCTGAAGGGGAGCCGCCGTAGACGATGCGGCTTCGAGATCCTTTTCCCGCGTCCCCAGCTGAGTTTGCCAGGTCTGCAGATGGGCTTCTTTCTCTGCCAGGTCCAGCTGCCGGAATTCCAGCTGGCGACTCCGCTCTTCCAGTCGGCTCTGTTCGGAGGCCAGTTCCTTTTCCCGCTCGGCGATCTGCAGCTTAAGGGTGATCAGGCGGTTATTTTCCTGCTGCAGTTCCTGACGGTCGCATTCGAGTTTGGCCGCCAGCTGGTTCAACTGCACCGAGCGTTCTTCGGCGCCCTGCAGCGTCTGCTCAGCGGAAGCGGTCAACTGATAGTTCTCGGCGCGCAACGTTTCCAGCCGGGCGGCTTCCTGGGAGATTTCGTCCCGTCGCACCCGCAGCTGCTGTTCGAGTTCTTCCAGCAGACGTTCCTGGGAACGCCAGCGCATGGTCCATGTGGAATGTTCTTTCTGCTGGGCAGCAATGCGGGTTTCCAGCTGCCGGGTCTTTTCCGTCAGTTCTTCCCGATCCTGATGAATGCCGATCTCCTGCCGCTCAATCTCCCTTTGACGGGCGGTCAGCTGGCGCAGCTGGGCATCATTGCGGGAAATGAGCGCGCGAATCCGAGATTCCCGCCCGTTCAGAGTGGCTTCGAGTTCTTCCAGGCTGGCCGTGCGCGCCGCCAGTTCCTGAGAACGGAGTTTCAATTCACGCTGGCTGATCGCCAGGCGACTGGCACGCCCGGCCAGTTCGGTATGACGGTCTGCCAGCAGAGTCTGAAACTGCTCCTGCTCAAGCCGCTGCTGTTCCAGATCCGGCCCGGGATGTTGAGGAACCTGTTCCGGAATCTGCTGCGTGCGGGCCGCTTCCAGCTCCTTCCATTGCCGGGAAAGTTCATCGCTGCGATGACGCAGCTGCAGGCGTTCGCGCGACAGGCCATCGCGCACTGTTCGCTCGCGATGCAGCACTTCGGCCAGTGACCGCTCAATTTCGGACTTCAATTCCGTCAGATGCCGTGATTCGCTGTTCTGACTTGAGGAAGTCTGACGGGACCGGGACGCTGCCAGCAGTGGTGCAGGATCGATTTCGGTCGGCCGGGCAGGCTGTCGGGGCATCGCCGTGTGCGGCCCCTGCGGCGTCGAGGCGATTTCGACTTTCAACTCGACTGGGCCCAGGATCAGCCGGTCGCCATTTTTCAGAACCGCTTCGCTGACCACTCCCTCATTGATCCAGGTCAACGGCGACCAGGCCTTCAGGACGACCTGATGTTCCCCCACGATCAGGGTGCAATGACGGGCAGCGACCCCTTTTTCGGACAGAACCAGATCACAATCGGCCTGCGAACCGATTGTCGAACGTCCGGCCGACAGCTCGGCGGCAGAGACACTGGCGGACGCCCGCACCGGCCGCAGGCGCACGGTCAACGACGAATGAAACCCGGCATGCGCCCTGCGCACAGCCGGCGGAACAGGTCCTGGAACCGACCGGCTGGATTTGGGTGGAGAAGGACGAAGGGTCGACATGACATGTTTTCCTTCATTGTCGCCAGCCTCAGACACTCACTGACCTGTGAATGTCTGAACCAACAGGGCCGCGACATTGAACAATATTATGATATGCCGCGAAACGAGACGGCTTGATGTCTGCAATGTGTCTGCGCCGTGAGCGGATCGCGGCAACTCTGACGGACGGTTCTCAGTGCCGCGCACAAGCAACGCCTGATCTTTGAACGTGCCTGCACCGCGAACGGATCACAATGAAACCGGCCTAAAGGTTCTTAGCTCAATCTGAACAACCTGGCGGAACGGATCAGGCCCGGATGTCGAAAAAAAGCAACATTGCCAATGCAGACAGGAACTCACACTTCTGAACGACCGGCAATTTCGATGCGGCCCCTGCAACCGTCATGACCGGAAGCAGGAGTGCCAGAACCCCGGTTCGATGTCTCCGTTCCTGAATGCACAATCCGTACCAGCCCTGAAGTCCGGTTCAGAGGGTTCATCGAAAAGACCGGCAGGACTCTGGAACGCTTGAGCAAACCGGCAGAGCGCATTACGCTGGCCCGGGGATGAACTGCAGGGAGAAGCGGCAGCCGGATGGAACGTGCCCTTGCAATGCGCAGGACCCGTGCCAAATCCGGCTGATCGGCCGTTGTGATGTCTGCTCTGCATTTCTTCGCCTGCTGATTGGTGCCGCAAACAAAACCGCGTCCAGGGTGAACTGTTTTCATCGCGAGCGGATCATGAACTGTGTTGTCTTCGAGCAAGTTGCTCTCGCCTGTGCCTGCACAGCACACGTTGTTGAGGGATGAAACGCCACTCGCCGCGTCGCGGAACGTGGTCCCTGCGAGATCGAGGCGCTCTGGCTGTTGATTGAGGAATCGGAATCGTGAAAGCGCGTCTCATTTTGCTGCCTGGTGATGGAATCGGCCCCGAAGTCGTCGCTCAGGCCAGACTGGTGCTGGAAAAGATCGCCCTGCAGGGAGGGCATCAGTTCGAGTTCGCCTCGCATCCGATTGGCGGAAATGCCATTGATGACTTCGGCGATCCCCTGCCGGATTCCACGCTGCAGGCATGCCGGGAATCGGACGCGGTGCTGCTGGGAGCCGTCGGCGGGCCGAAATGGGATGATCCGACTGCCAAAACACGCCCGGAAGCCGGTCTGCTGAAAATCCGCAAAGAACTCGGGCTGTTCGCCAATCTTCGCCCGATCAAAGCCCTCGACTGCCTGGTCGATTCCTCTCCTTTGAAGCGGGAAATCGTGCAGGGAACCGACATCCTGTTTGTGCGCGAACTGACCGGCGGCATCTATTTCGGCGAATCAGGCCTGGTGAAGTATGACGACGGAAGCGAAACCGCCCATAGCACCGCCACCTATTCCACCTCGGAAATTGAACGGGTGGTGCGCGTGGCCGCCGCTGCCGCACAGCTGCGATCGAAACGGCTGACTTCGGTCGATAAAGCGAATGTGCTGGAAGTTTCACGCCTGTGGCGCCGCGTGACCGAACGGGTCGTGCGGACCGAATTCCCGGACGTAAAACTGGATGTTGTCCTGGTCGATGCCATGGCCATGCACCTGATCTCCCGGCCGTCCACATTCGATGTGGTCGTGACCAGCAACCTGTTCGGCGACATTCTGACGGATGAAGGCTCGATGCTGCCCGGATCGATGGGCCTGCTCCCGTCAGCCAGTGTCGGCAGCAGCGGACCCGGGCTGTATGAACCGATTCACGGCAGCGCCCCCGATATTGCCGGCCAGGGAATCGCCAATCCGCTGGCCACGATTCTGGCCTCGGCCATGCTGCTGCGGCATTCGCTGAAACTGGAAGAAGAAGCCGCACGCATTGAACGTGCCGTGGATGCCGTTCTGGATCAAGGCTTCCGGACAAAGGACATCGCCCCGAAAGGGACTCCGGCACTCGGCACCGGGGAAATGGGAGCCAAAGTGCTGGCGGCACTGGAATAAGAGCGTCTCACTTCGGCAGGGGGCGCATTCTTCCGGATTCCAGAGCACGACGTGTGAGCGAGTGATCATTCGCCGGAACTCATCACGCGCTGCAATCGGCCACGCATTATTTCCCGGCATCACAGTCAATCACGCGCACCGATTGTGGACTCCGTTTTTCATGCGGCAATGCCGGCGGGACTGAATCCCGCTGCTCAGAATTTGGATATGCCGCGCCCATGTAACGTGTTGCGATCCATCATGTGTTGTACACACCCGAGCGGCGGAGTTTAGCTCCGCCGTCTCCCATCGGGAGATGATGCATTCCCACTGGTCACTTGCGCGCGCCTGGATTCATCGTGCGTTGCAGTCGGTCGCGTGGCATTTTTCCGGCTCCCGGCATTCTTCGGAATTCCAGAGCACGGCGTGTGAGCGAGTGCACTTTTCTACGTTTTCAGTGCAGTGCACTGCAGTCGCTGCGTGCTCTGAGAGATGCCCGTGCTTCGATAATGTTGTCTGAGCACGACGCATCCGCGCAATACCTCCGGCTGACCAGACGTCTCAAATGCCACATCCGGCGACATTCCCTGATCAGAGAGTCGTTTCCGCCGGGGGCTGAGGATTGGCAGACATCGTCAGTCCGTCGACCGGAAGCGGTTCCAGCGGAGTCGAAGCCAGCAGACGCTGATGACGGCCCAGCCACAGCCCCAGAATGGCCCAGGCGGCCGTCAGGGGAATGGCCACTGAAGCCAGTCCGATCAGTCCGGCTCCGAATTTGCCGATCAGGCCCTCTGTCCAGGCCCCGATCATGTCTCCCCCGCGATAGACAAACGTGTCGGTGAATGCCTTGGACTTGTATTTGTCCTGCCGGCTCATGACCGTAAACAGTGTTTCCCGGGCCGGCCGCATGATGGCCCGCTGCACGGCTTTGAAGGTCACATCCAGGGCGATCAGCACCGCGAGTGAGCTGACGATGGCCAGCCCGAGAAATCCGAAGACCATCAGCACAGGCAGCAGGGCCAAAGCGACCGGCACGCCGAATCGCTTCATGATGTGCCCGGCGGCAATCGCCTGCAGCACCAGGGTGGCCACCTGCGTGATCAGATCGATTCTGGCCAGAATGGCCGCGCGTTTGTCGGTGTCGGTTCCCAGGTCGGCGACCATCTGGAGTCGGGTGAAGTAGATAAACGTCGCGATGATCGACAGCACCAGCATATAGACCGAGATCCCCAGCAGATACCGGGATTTGAAAACGGCAAAAATTCCCTCCCAGGCACTGCCGCCGATAATCGCCTTGTCGGTGACCGGTTCCGCGGCCGACAGAGTGGGCTCGGCATGGTCAGGATGCAGCACCACCACGCACCAGGCAGCCGCGACGGACAGAAGCAGAAATCCGGCAGCGACCAGCAGCAGCGAAGGCGTTCCCAGCGGGACCGCCAGCTGACTGGCCAGCCAGGGACCGGCAATGGCTCCCAGCGTTCCTCCGACGGCAATGACGCCGAACAGCCGTTTACTCTGCTCCAGGTTGAAGCGGTCGGCCATCAGCGCCCAGAAGACCATGGTGCAGAACAGATTGAAGACGCTGAACCAGACATAAAATACCAGCCCGCTGGTTTCTCCCACGGCCTGCGGAGCAAAGGTGAGCAGTGCGTAAAAGCCCACCAGGCTGACGGCGAAAAAACAATAGGTGGCAGTGATAAATGTGATTCGTTGAAAGCGGCTGACGAGCCAGCCGAAAAGTGGATTGACCGCCAGGGTGACCAGTGCGGTGCCGACAAACAGCCAGCGAATGTCATCCATGCCGCGGCGCATGCCGAGCGCATCGCGGGCTGGCCGCAACACCATCAAGGCAGTCAGCACACAGAAGAAAAAGAAGACCGATGCCATCAGCGGGCCGATTTCTTCACGGCGAACATTGAACCAGCGCTGGAGAAGTGCAGTCATAAATGAGATTTCAATGCTGATGAAAAGAAGCCGGAGTGTGACAGCAGACGGTCGGGCAGGGGGGGCCATCCCCCTGCAGGGAGTCCTGCAGCCGAACCGGACACAGACATGTCACTGCCTGGATGCGGCGAACAGGCTTGCAGGGAGTCCTGCCGCGGAACGGATGCAACCGAAAACCGGGGGCTGAAAAAGTTCACCAGCCATGCAGACCACTCGTCCACATGGCTGGTGCGAGCTTCTCCAGAAAAATCGACCTGCCGCATGGCGTTTCACTTGATGAAACGCAACTCGCCGCGTGGCGGAACGCGACCCATCCGGGATGAGGGCGCTCTAGCCCAGGGAATCCCAGTACTTTTCCATTTCTTTCCGCATGGCGGCATCCGGCAGGCGGCCACGTCCGGCCCCCTGATTGTCCGCCAGGTGCTTCGGCTTGGTGGTGCCAGGAATTGCGGCGGTGATGGCAGGATGGGAAACGACATACTTCAGGAACACCTGTCCCCAGGTGGTGGCGTCGATCTCGGCGGCCCAGTCCGGAAGTTCTTTTCCGGCGACCTTGGCAAAGGTGCTGGCAGCCTTGCCGCGCCCGCCCAGTGGCATGTTCGCCAGCACGGCCATACCGCGATCAGCGGCGACCTTCAGCATGCCTTCCGCGGCGTTGCGGTTGTTGATCGAGTAATCCACCTGAATGAAGTCGAGCGGATACTTCTTCATGCATTCCATCATCCGGTCATAGTGATCATCGGAAGAGGTACTCATGCCGTAATAGCGCACGCGGCCGGCTTCTTTGGCTTTCTGGAAGGCCGGAATCATCTGTTCGATGCCTCCCAGCTGATGAATCTGGATCAGGTCGATCTTGTCGACGCCCAGGGAATTGAACGACGTGTTCAGCACGGCCTCGGGATTGGAATAGTCCCCTTTGGTCGGGCTTTTTGTGGCAATGAAGTATTGATCGCGATTGCCGAGTTCCTTCAGCAGTTCGCCAATGACCAATTCCGACTTTCCATAGGCCTGGGCCGTATCGATGACCTTGCCCCCCAGTTTGCACATCTCGCTCAGCACTTCGCGAAGCGGCTTCTTTTCTTCCTCGGTCTTCACCCCATAGGCATTGGTCCCCAGGCCGATGACCGGCAGTTTTTCACCGGTCGAAGGAATGGGTTTGAGGATCGGGGCCAAATGTTTCTTCTCTTCGGCAAGTGCCGGCAGGGAGCCTCCCCAGGTGACACCAGCGGCCACGGCCAGGCCGGCCTTCAATGCATCACGGCGCGAAATCGAATGAAACGTCATCGCAATAGCTCCTCGATTCCCTGACAGGAAAACCACGCGGCCATACGGTCGATGGATGCGTTCTGATAGCAGAAAATCCCCTTCGAACAACGAACGGGAACTTCTGGTCACCGATCATACAAGCGGTGCTGGATGCGTCAACGAACTGAGTGCTCCCCGGGATGAAACATTGATGAACACCAGGCGAAGACTCTGCGTTCGCTTCGGCCCTGCGTTTCCATGTTTGCCTGTGTCTCCATGTTTGAACGGATAAAGACTGCAGAACTCCGCGGCGGCAGCAGGGATGCATCCCCTGCCGGAAAAGAGCCGCTGTGCATGCAAATTCATGCAAAGTTGCTGCCCTGCAAATGGTCAGATAGGATGCGGCTGATGCGTTGTGGCGGGGCCGGCGAAGCTGTCTTGCCTCACGCAAGTTTTTCATCGCCCTCCCCCTGAACCTGATGAGACATCCATGCCTGCCAGTCCTCCACTGCGGTCCCGTTCCTGTGACCGCCCATCCGCCTTTCGGGTTGCTCTGCTCTGGGGAGCATTTCTATTGCTGCCGGGAGTGATCTCGCAGGCAGCGGAAGACACTGCACCAGATCGGGTTCCCCAGGCTGGTGTTCCCAAAGGGACCGTGACGGCAGGCACATTCAACTCCAGCCAGATTTTCCCGGGGACCGAGCGGAATTACAGCGTCTATATTCCTGCTCAATACAAAGCCGACACCCCGGCCTGCCTGATGGTGTTTCAGGATGGAAACGGATATGCCCGGCCAGAAGGAGCTTTTCGCGTTCCGGTGGTGCTGGACAACCTGATCCATCAGAAAGTCGTTCCGGTGACGATTGCCGTGTTCGTCAGCCCGGGAACGATTCCTGCCACCAAGCCTGGTGCCGCGGCACGCAGCAACCGTTCATTCGAATATGACTCGATGGGCGATCGCTATGTCCGGTTCCTCGAACAAGAATTTCTGCCGGTCGCCCTCAAAGGCCTGAACGTCTCACAAGACCCGAAACAGCGCGCCGTGTGCGGCATTTCCTCCGGCGGCATCTGTGCTTTTACGGCGGCCTGGGAACGCCCGGACTTGTTTGGCAAAGTCCTGAGCAACATCGGCAGCTACACCAATATTCGCGGCGGCTGGGCCTATCCCGGTCTCGTTCGTCAGACCAAAGATCATCCCAAAGCTATCAAAGTCTACCTGCAGGAAGGCCGCGACGATCTGAGCAACCTGTTCGGAAACTGGCCGCTGTCGAATCAGGATCTGGCGGCCGCCCTGAAGTTCGCCGGTTACGAACACACACTGGTCATGACCGACGGCGGGCACAGCGGCAAATGGGGAGGCGAGCAGTTCCCCCAGGCACTCCGCTGGCTCTGGTCGGATCAGATGGGCCAGACCGACAGCAAGGCTCCTGCAGCCGATGTTGCCGAAACGAAAAAACCGGCCAAACCTGCATGGCAGCCTCATCCCGATGCGGTTCCCCGTGACGATGTTCCGCACGGAACCCTCGAAAAAATGGAGCCATTCCATTCGAAAATCTTCCCGGGCACGGTCCGGAACTGGGCCATTTATGTTCCGGCGCAGTACCGAAAAGAGACCCCTGCGGCCTTGATGGTCTTTCAGGATGGACACAGCTATCAGGATGTGAAAGGGCACTGGCGCGTGCCGGTCGTGTTTGACAACCTGATTGCCAAAAAACAGATGCCTCCCACGATTGCGGTGTTCATCGATCCCGGACATGACCCCGCCAAGGGAACTCCGAAAAGTGCCTGGAAAAATTCGAACCGCGGTTTCGAATACGACAGTCTGGGAGATCGCTATGCACGCTTCCTGCTGGAAGAGATTCTGCCCGAGGTCGAAAAGCGATATTCACTCTCGCATGATCCCAAAATGCGGGCAATCTGCGGAGCCAGTTCCGGTGCCAGCTGCTCATTCACCGTTGCCTGGGAACACCCTGAGCAGTTCGGCAAGGTACTTTCCACCATCGGCAGTTTCACCAATCTGCGCGGGGCGAATGTCTATCCCTCACTGATTCGCAAAACCGAGCCCAAACCGATTCGGGTTTATCTGGCCGATACCAGCGGCGATCTCGACAATCCGTTCGGCAACTGGCCGCTTGCCAACCGGCAGATGGCCTCGGCTCTGGATTACATGGGCTATGACGTGCGTTTCGACTGGGCCGAAGGTTTTGGCCACAATGCCGATCACGGCGGAGCGCTGTTTCCAGAGGCCTTGAAATGGCTCTGGCGTCAGGAATCGTTCCAACCGCAACTTGACACCAAAGGAGACCTGCGCGGCGATCTGACGCTGCTCAAGCTGCTGATCCCGGGTGAAAACTGGGAACGTGTGGCCGGCGACCTGGGCCTGACCGATGCCCCCTGCAGTGATCAGGCCGGAAACTTCTATTTCTCCGACCTGAAAGTTCCGGCGGTCTATCGAGTTCACTCAAAAGACGGACGCCTACAGAAGATTGCCGATGAAGCCGTCAGCGGGCTGAAGTTCGGCCCGAATGGCCTGCTGTATGCCTGTCAGGGAGCCAGGAGTCGGGTGATCTCCATCGACCCGGCCTCTGGCACGGTGCAGGAAGTGGCCACAGGTGTGGTGCCCAATGATCTGGCGGTCAGTGCGAACGGTGACATTTATATCACCGAGACCAGAGCCCAGCGGATCACCAGAATCACTCCCCAGACCGGCCGCACAGCCGTGGTCGACACCGGCATTGGACGCCCGAACGGCATTGCGATTTCCAACGATCAGGGAACACTGGCCGTTTCCGATTCCGGCGGTGAACATGTCTGGGCATTTCGGGTGAACGGCGACGGAACTCTCGACGCCAAAATGCCGACCATGACTCTGCGGGTGCCTGTGGATCCGAAAGGGGAATTCAAATTCAATGCCCCGCCTCCCTATCTGAAGGCATCACAGGGAGATGGATCGGCTGTCGACAAGGCCGGCCGTTATTATGTGACGTCGACACTGGGAGTGCAGGTGTTCGACCCGACCGGGCGATTGTGCGGCGTGCTTTCGAAGCCTGATGACTCGGCCCCGCTGACCAGTTGCACCCTGGCCGGCCCGGACCATGATTATCTGTATGTCACGACCGGCGCATCGGTGTTCCGCCGCAAGCTGCACATTGAGACGGAAGCAAAGTGAAGCCGATGGCTTTCCACCGTTCTCACTGATCAGCAATCGCAAGGCAGGCTTCGGCCTGCCTTCTTTAGTGGTGAAGGATGTTCATGACGACCGATCACCGGGAGTAGCGGGACTCTTGCGCCCTGGTTGAGGCGGAGATTGGGGGGACAGCGGAGAGACAAGTCCGATTGGTTTCGAACTCCCTGCCTTCCAACCGGACGTACAGATTTTCCGTATCCGACTCTCCGATGGACCGTTCACCTTCGTCAGGATTGACGGACCAGGGCATCGGGCAGGGCCGGGTGCAGAATTTCAGAATCTGCGGACGAAATCCGATGCCCTGGGGCTCAGGGTTTTGTCTGATTCACAGGGCTTTTCGGGATCGAATTCTTCTGCTCCCCGGCACTCGACAGTCGGAGATTGTAAAGAAAGCTCATCCAGATACTGCGCGCGTATTTCTGAAACCAGATCGGAAAGAGCAGCATGAAGCCGCAGCAGATCCAGAGAGTCGTCTGGTGCGGCACCTGCAGAACCAGTGACATTCCCCAGTACAGCACAGTCACAAGCACGACGGTCGCCGTGAAATTCGGATAAATCGAGCCGATATAAAAGCCAGGGTCACTCTTCAGAGAGAGTCCACACTGCGGGCAGACTTTGTTCATCCAGATTGCATTGCGATACAGCTTGCCGGTCAGGCAGCGTGGGCATCGCAATTGAAGGGCAGCCTTTAATCGTTCAGAGCCTGACATGGGAGACACGTCCGGAGTGCGGGGAAAAATCAGTTCGGAATGTTCATCAGGTCGCGGATGTCTTCCAGGGAAGGGCTTTCACCGGCCGGGATTTCCAGCGCGCCGGCCTGAAACGTCGCGCCGGCCTCCGGATCGTCCAGCCCGACTGCAGGCAGCAGGACAGCCTGCTCATCAATGCGGAACAGGCCGTTGCTCACATGCTGCAGCGACGCTCCACTGGCGGGAATCCAGGCCGACAATCGCGGCGTGGGTTCAATCACCGCATCGTTGACAACATTGATCAGAATGATCAGACCTGCGGCATCGATCTGCAGTTCGGTTTTTTCCGGAGAAAATTCCGGGAGTCGGACTTCCGGCACCAGCTGATAGTTCTGCCCGGCGATGGAAAGGCGCAGACGCCGATCGGAATCGAGTTCAAATCGGCCATATCGGGTCAGGTAACGATGCCCATCCCCATTCTGCACCTGAAAGAAACCGGTCCCGCGCAGGCAGACATCCAGCGGCATGCCGGTGGCCAGCGATGTGGTCTGATCGAACTGGGGCAGCACTTCCAGTCGGTATTCCGGTTCCCCTCGATCCGAGGAAATCGCAACCAGATGGGGACGGAGCGGGACATAGCCGGGGGTCCGCGACATCAGAGCGTTCTGGCGCAGCACCTGGGTGAACTGTTGCGCCAGCGGGGAATCCCCCCCGGAAGCCGACACTTTCGAAGACGATCGGGCGGGGGCCGAAGACGACACGGCCGGCGGCGGCGTGAAGGAATGGGCCGACTCCGGCGGAACTCCCAACGGGGAGTGGAAGGAATCCACAGGCAGCGGGACCTTTTTGACTGGCAAATCCGGCGCATGCGGGGCGTTACCGGGCGCAGGTTCCGGGGAATTGGTGAGTCGGGGAGTTTCCGGAATCGGAGCCCCCAGCATTTTCCACATCTTCAAAATTCCGGCGACATCTTCTTTATTCACATCCTTGAGGGCATCGAACCAGACATCGCGCTGTTCGGTCGACAGATGCGGCAGTTCCAGATCGACGATGGCCCGAATCGTCTGTTGATCCTGCGGGGAGTTGCCAGGCAGAGGAGAGGCTGCGGAATAGGGCAGGGCCTTGGGTTCGGCGGTCTGGCCTGCTGCGGTCTGCCTGGATTCTGTAAGGATCGCGCCGTTGGAAGCCAGGCTGCCTGGTTCCGCGCTCGCCTCCATGGCCAGGGCATTCTGCAATTCGCCGGAATCTTCTTCGATCATCCGGTCCGGGGCCCAGACTTCGCTGCCGGGTCCAATGGGCTGCAGGGATTCGGGAGCAGGAATGGAAGTCAGCCCTGCTGAGCCGGAGAGCCCGGGGAGCAGGGCCAGGGTGGATGATTCGAAATAAGGGGAGGAGACGACCGGAACGACCGGAGACGCAGGCCGCCACAGGGTGAAATGTCCCAGCAGCAGTCCCAGACCGGCTCCCAGCACGATGCCTGCGATGAATGATCCCCGATGGTTGTCCATGGTTGCTTCCTTGCGGTCATTGTCGAACGGACAGGGGCTGGGAATCGAAATCGATCCGGTGACAGCCGCACAGGATCTTCCCTTGGAAATCCGGAACGGTACGGGATCGGCGAATTCGTCGCAAGATGAGTCAGAGAATGGAGCAACGTCAGGGGCGGTTCAATCTGCTGGCCGCGCGGCGAGTTGCGTTTCATCTGGAAACAAAGTGTCAGCGCGAGACAAAATCCACTTGCCGACGCAGTGTACTCAGACAATCCCCTGGCTCGCAGCCTCTTTCAGAGCACGAAACGTCAGGGAGTGCATCCGGAACGAGCCACCAGCTCAATGCCATCGTCCCGTTTCTATGAACCGTCCTCACCCCGCGGATTGGGGAATTCATCTCTTCAGACAGTGCCTGGCGTGGGCACGGGAATGAGCCACCGGCTCTCTTTCCGCAAGAATACGAACGGTCGGAACCCGGGCTTTCCATATCATAGTCGCGTGTCTGGCTGCCGAAGCAGACCGCCCAGGCTTTCCGAAGGGTGGGAATTCGTAGGAAAATGCATTCCCAAATCCTTTGTCAGTTCTTCCTGCAGCCAATAAAATTGGCGATTCGATTTCCGCACGGATGAACGGAATGAATCGGCTTCGCCTGGATATTCTTCCTCAACCCAACGACACGACCTGTGGGCCGACGTGCCTGCATGCGGTTTATCGTTATTTCGGCGATCATCTGGGGCTGGACCAGGTGATTCGCGAAGTGGGACAGCTGGAACAGGGAGGCACGCTGGCTGTCTTTCTGGGATGTCATGCACTCCGGCGGGGTTATGAAGCCACGCTCTATACCTATGATCTGCAGCTGTTCGACCCGACCTGGTTTCGTTCAGACCGAGATGTGGATCTGAAAGAACGCCTGCTGGCGCAGATGGAGGTCAAGCCTCGTCCGCGGCTGCACACAGCGACTCTGGCTTATGTGGAATTTCTGAAGCTGGGGGGCAAGCTGCGCATGGAAGTGCTGACGATCGACCTGATCCGTCGGTACCTGAAGCGCGAAATGCCGGTGCTCACCGGGCTGAGTGCCACGTTTCTCTATGGCGAAATGCGGGAATACTGCCCGGAGAATCCGCCGCCTGGCCGCACGACTCTGTCCGACGATGTGCGGGGGCTGCCGGCCGGCCATTTTGTGGTGCTGTGTGGTTATGACCCGGATCGGCGGACCGTGCTGGTGGCCGATCCACTGGAAGCAAATCCATTTGCCAGAGATCGTCAGTATGCGGTGGATATTGACCGCGTGTTTTCGGCCATCATGCTGGGCATTGTGACCTACGACGCAAATCTGCTGATCGTGCGTCCGAAAAATCATCAAAAGGGAGTGGAGCGGCATGCCCGCACTGATCGTGACTGATAGTGTCAACGACTGGCCGGAGGAAATTCCGAACGTCGAAATTGTGGATGCCTGGAGGTATGTGACTGACGAAGAATTCGCCGGCCGGCGAAACGTCAAACTCTACAACCTGTGCCAGTCCCTGAAATATCAGAGCACCGGCTATTATGTTTCGCTGCTGGCAGAAGCCCGCGGCCATCGTCCCATGCCCGGGGTGATTGCCCTGCAGGATCTGAAAACCCCGGCCATGATCCGCTTTGTCGGGGAAGAACTGGACGACCTGATTCAGAAGTCGCTGGGCCCGCTGCAGTCGAGCGAATTCGAACTGAGTATCTACTTTGGCCGGAACATGGCCAAACGCTATGAACGGCTGAGCCGGCAACTGTTCAACATGTTTCAGATTCCCTTGCTCCGGTTCCGTTTCAATTACGACGGCAGCTGGCAGATTCGCAGCGTGAAAGCGCTGGGGACCAACGAAGTCCCCGAAATGCATCGCATGTTCATGATCGATGCGGCAGAAAAGCATTTCGCAGGCGGGGCCACGACACGCCCGAAACAGAAACGGACCCGGTTCGATCTGGCCATTCTGCACGACCCGGAAGAAACAGAAGCCAGCCCGTCGAACGAAGGGGCCCTGAAAAAGTTCATCAAGGCCGGTGAACAGCTGGGCATCAACTGTGAGCTGATTACGAAAGACGACTATGGCCGTCTGATGGAGTATGACGCCCTGTTCATCCGGCAGACGACCGGCATTAACCATTATACTTATCGGTTTGCCCGCCGGGCCGCGAATGAAGGCCTGGTGGTCATTGACGATCCGGTTTCCATTGCCCGCTGCACCAACAAGGTTTATCTGCAGGAACTGCTGGCGCGGCACAAAATTCCGATGCCCGAAGCAGTGGTCGTGCATCGCGACAATGCCGATGAAATCGCCGAGAAGCTCGGGTTTCCCTGCGTGCTGAAGAAGCCGGACAGCTCCTTTTCACAAGGGGTCGTCAAAGTTCACAGCGAAGAAGACCTGCAGGTGCGCCTGAAAGAATTTTTCGCGCAGTCCGAACTGCTCGTTGCCCAGAAGTTCCTGCCGACCACATTCGACTGGCGAATCGGCATTCTCGATCAGCGACCGCTGTTTGCCTGCCAGTATTTCATGGCTCCCGGGCACTGGCAGATCATTCACTGGTCGAAGCAGGGAGACGACCGCTATGGCAACTTCAAAACTCTGCCAGTGGAACTCGCTCCCCGCAAAGCTGTGCAGATTGCCCTGAAAGCGGCCAACCTGATCGGCGACGGACTCTATGGCGTCGACGTGAAAGAGTCCGACGGGAACTTCTACATTATCGAAGTGAACGACAACCCCAACATGGACGCCGGCTGTGAAGACGAAGTGCTGCGCGATGAACTGTATCGACGGGTGATGGAGTCGTTTCTGCGGCGGATCGAACAGCAGAAGTCAGGCAAATAACCTTCCCGAAGACGAGCCTGCGGCCCGAATCCCGTACTCGTCTGCTCTGTTGTGGCCTGTTGTTGAAATGTCTGCCCTGGACATCCTGCCCGCAATGCCTGAGCCCCCCTGATCTCACTGCCCCCGATCTGCTCGCAGCAGGAAAGTTCTCACCCATTGAAAGGCTTTGTTCGCGGCTCTGAGAAGTCATTGCCGTGATCCCATCGCGGAACGTGAATTTTTGCCAGGATTTCCAGATGAATCTGCATCTGTTTGACGCTTACGGCATTGAACTCGAATACATGATCGTCGATGCGGAGACTCTGGACGTCCGCCCGATTTCCGATCACGTTCTGCAGGATGAACAGGGGGAACCGGTCTCGGATCTCGATCAGGGTGCAATTTCCTGGTCGAATGAACTGACGCATCATGTGATCGAAGTGAAGACCAATGGTCCGGCCGCTGATCTGCCGAGCCTTCCGGCCGAGTTTCAGTCAAACGTGCAGGAGATCAACCGCCGTCTGGTTTCGGCCGGCGCGCGCCTGCTGCCGACGGCCATGCATCCCTGGATGAATCCCCGGCAGGAAATGCGACTGTGGCCGCATGATTATCATGTCGTCTATGAAACATTTGACAAGATTTTCGACTGTCGAGGCCATGGCTGGGCCAACCTGCAGAGCATGCATATCAACCTGCCGTTCGCCGACGATGTGGAATTCGGAAAGCTGCATGCGGCCATCCGTCTGATTCTGCCGCTGCTGCCGGCGCTGGCGGCCAGTTCGCCCCTGATCGAAGGCCGCGCCACCGGCCAGATGGATTCCCGGCTCGATGTCTATCGCCGCAATGCCAAAGGGGTTGCTTCCGTCACCGGCCGGGTGATTCCCGAACCGGTCTATGACTTCGAAAGCTATGACCGAGAAATTTTTCAGCCGATGTACCGGGACATTGCTCCGCTTGATCCCGAAGGTGTTCTGCAGAACGAATTTCTTAACGCCCGGGGAGCGATTGCCAGATTCAGTCGGGGAGCCATCGAGATTCGGGTGATCGACGTTCAGGAATGCCCGCAGGCCGATCTGGCCATTGCCGCGCTGACAATTGGCGTGCTCAAGCTGCTGGTGGCGGAAACCTGGAGCAGGACTGCCGATCAGCAAGCGGTCTCCATCGAAACGCTGGAACCGGTCCTGCTGGCGTCGATCGAACAAGCCGGCGAAGCCCGTATCGACAATGAAGATCTGCTGCGGCGGTTCGACTTTCCCGGCCGGCAGGCGACGCTGCAGCAACTCTGGCAGCATCTTTATGCGGCCGTCTGCGAAGCCGAGCCCGATCTGCCCGGCATCTTTGGCCCGGAACTCGATGTGATCCTCAACGAAGGCTGTCTGTCCCGACGGATTCTGCAACGTCTGGGAAGCAATCCGGAGCCGAATCGTATCCACACGATCTACCAGGAACTGGCCGACGCGCTGTCGGCGGGCCGGCAGTTGCGAGCCGCGTTCTGAGAGACCATCGCACACTGCAACGACAAGTGTCTTCCCTCTCGAAAATGCCAGAGATGACCCGGCCGGATCTGATACTGACCTGCGAACATGGAGGCAACCGGATTCCGGCGGCCTATCAGGCTGCCTTTCGCAATGCCGAACAGGCCCTGCAGTCTCATCGGGGTTATGATCCCGGGGCGCTGGTACTCGCCCGCCGCCTCTCACGGCGACTGCAGGCTCCGCTGTTCTATGAAACCCGCTCGCGACTGCTGATCGAGTTGAACCGGTCGCTGCATCATCCCCGGCTGTTTTCAGAATTCAGCCGCTCGCTGCCGGCCTCCAGACTCACGCAATTGATTGAGGGGATTTATCAACCTTACCGGCAACAGGTGATTCAGGCACTCGGAGATCGCACCTCCCGGCAGCCAGTGGTGCATCTTTCGGTGCATTCTTTTACCTCGATGATGAAGGGGCGGACCCGGCGAACCGATCTCGGGCTGCTGTTCGATCCGGCGCGGAAATTCGAACTGGAATTCTGCACTCGCTGGCGGGCATTGCTGCGACAAGCCCTGCCAGGCCGAAACGTGCATTTCAATCTCCCCTATCGGGGAACATCGGACGGCTTTACCACTCTGTTGCGAACCTGCTTTGCTGATGAATGCTATGCCGGCATTGAACTGGAAGTGAACCAGAAATTCCCGCTGGGGAACACGGCAGAATGGCAGGCCCTGCAAACGGTGCTGGCCACGACGTTGAAGTCGGTACTCTCACATTCCGGATCCAGCTGAGCGGCACTTTCTGCCCCCTCGGGAAAGGGACTGGTTCCCCAAACTCTGTTCGTCTGGCTGTGTGAGACGAACAAGGCGACCAGGCCTGTGAATGGGCAGCCGCGCCATGCCCCGAGGTGATGGCATGGCATCAGGACTGCCGGCAGATCACTTTTTTGATTTGTCTTCGAGATAGGCCCGAAGCGCACTCGGCAGGCCGGTGACAAAGCCGTCGATCTCGGAATTGCGAAACTGGTCTGCGACGTCTGTCGAGTGACCATACCACAGGGTCACCCAGTTGCCATCGGCTTTCAGTTCATGGACCAGTTCCGGCGTTGTGAGCGGGCTGGATGTGGGAATATTGAAGCCATACAGCCCCATTTCCTGCTTCCAGTTCTTCATTTCGGCCTTGAAGGCGTCGAAGTCTTTCGGCTCTTTGTAGGAGACATGCAGCACGCGACGAACATCGGGATGAGTCCGCAGGGCTTCTTTCAAGGCATTCCTGTTGAACGTGGCAATCATAATCTTTTCCTTGGGAATTCCCTGCGCGGCGAAGGCTTTGAAGGCCGCTTCCATCATTTCCGGAGTAAACGCCTTGAAATCGAGATAAAAGAGGGGGCAGTCCTTCACAATCGCCAGGGCCTCGTCCAGGGTCGCAATGCGTTCATCAGCAAAGTTCCCCACATTCAGGAAGGAGACGTTTTTCAGATCTTCATAGCGTGTCCTGGCGATGGGGAGATCGCGGCCTGTCGTCCGTTTGAGATTCGTATCGTGGGAGATGACGATCACCTTGTCGGCCGTATACTGGATATCCAGCTTCACCCCGTTGATCTGCCTGTCGCGGACACGTTCAAACGCGGGACGGGTGCCTTCCGGGGCATCGACAATCCCTTTGCGGGATTTTGCGGCCGGGTCGGCAGGCAGCGTCATGTATTCGCCGCGATGGGCGATATAGTAAAACTCTCCGGCGGAAAGCATTGTCGTGGCGGAGAAGAGCAACATCGCTGCCAGAAGTATTTTTGTCATGGCGTTTCTGAATTGGTCTGAAGGCGAGGATTGAAAATCCAGTCATATCGTGTTTCGGTTACCAATCGATACCGGTCTGCGTACTTTTTTATGTTGGAGAAATTTCTGCAATTAACCGGCGAATGTCTTCACGAAAAGGGACTGGGCTGAACTTTCAGTCGAGAATCATTCAGTTGCTGACACTCTTCAGCGCCGCATTGGCGGCATCGCGTGCGAGCCCCAAAGCGACTGCGACTTCCGCACGCACATCCACGTCCTCATCGCGGGCTGCTCTTGCGAGCGCGTGGAGAGAGCCTTTGGCGGCTTCCCCGGCGTTCCAGATCGAATTCACGGCAGCCAGACGCTGTTGTTTATCGCTGTCAAACAGTACGTCGACCAGAACTTTGACTGCTGCCTCATGTTCACCACTCGTCCGCAAAAGTGCATCAGCAGCTGCGATCCGAACTGAGACATTCGGATTCAAAAGAAGCTCTTCGAGAACCGGCTGCGCCGCGATTCCACGAGAACCACAGTTGGCAATGAGATGAATCGCATCGATTCGATTCTCATCCTTTGACGTCTCGGCGACATGAATCAGAGCCGGCACCGCCGGGGAGACTGCCATGCCGAAATATTCGAGATTCGACAAGATGGAGTGCTGAAGTTTGAAATCGTGTTGCCGGACTCAGAGGATCGCACACCGGGGCGGTTATAGAACCGCGTCGGCCGCCGGTGGAACAGGCAGATTCACCGGGACAACTTCTGGTTCTGGCTCAGCATTCGGCGTGGCATTCGACACAGCCACAGGCTGACGCTCCCGGGACAGCTGGGCCAGTTCTTCGTTGAAAATCTTGATCAGCGCATACAGACAGCACGCGACGATGGGACCGATAAACACTCCCCAGAGCCCCATCACATGAATTCCCCCCAGTACACTGATGAATGCCAGCAGTGGATGGAGCTTGACATTGGAATTCAGCACATACGTGCGAATCAGGTTGTCCAGAAACCCGACAAACAGCAGGCAATACAAAGAGAGACCGACACAGGCCGCGATATGGTTGTGCAGAAACAGCCAGATCGCACACGGCACCCAGACCATCCACGTCCCGAGCAGGGGAATCAACGCCAGGAATGTCGCCAGGGCTCCCAGCGCGAACAGATGATGAAACCCCAGCACTCCAATGGCCAGTGTCGTCGCGACTCCCTGCCCCAGAGCGGCCAGAAATGTAGCCATCACCACACTGCGGACAGATTTCGAGAACTCTTCCACCAGACGCTGCTGATAGGCCGCATTCACCGGAATCAGCAGCTGCGTCGATTGAATCAGGCGTGTTCCGTCTGCCAGAAAGAAATACAGCCCCAGCGAATACATCACCAGGCCGATTCCCAGTGTGACCAGAAATCCGACTGCCCCGGTCAACGCTCCCCAGGTTTTTCCGGCGGCACTGCCGATCGACAGTGACTTGTCTCCAATCTCGGTCATCGACTGTTTGAACCAGACCGACAGATTCTTCATGATTTCGGCCGACGTCAGCTGTTCCTCCGGGGCGCGATATTGATTCAGCCAGTCGACAGCCACCTGTACACTGTTCTGCATTTCCTTGAGATCAATGACCGTGGCAAAGCGATACAGCTGCCACGATGCCGCCAGCGTGGCCAGCGACAGTGGAATCAGCAATCCCAGCAGCAGGGTGGCCGTCGTCAGCCCGGCCGCGGCCGGAATCTGCTGATGAGTGGCCCGCAGAAACAGGTCAAACAGCGGCCGGCAGACAATCGCCGTCATGGCGGCCAGAAAGAGCGGCAGCAGAAACGGGGCGACCACTTTGAAGAAGGTGATCCCCAGAATCACGATCAGAAGTAACAGAATCGCCAGCGATACCAGACGTGGCATGTTGCCCATGCACCGAGACTCCCGCTGAAAAAGGACTCAAGAGCCTGACTTGAAGACCCATAGTATGAGTCTTCAGGCTTCAACAGCAATTGTCACGGGCAGGATCACAATTTTTCCAGCCTTGAAGCGAAAGAGGCGTTTGCCGCAGCAAATTCGGACGGCTGAAGAAACGGGCACCAGCCCGTGAATACCGTTCAGCGCCGGCACAGAACTGACGGGCCGGCAGAATGGGGTTCGGCACGCGAGGAAATATCGCCGTCCCTGAGCAGGCAAAAGCGGGGGAAGAAAGGGCCGGGAACGAAAAACAGGGACAGGAACGTGAGACATGCCGAACCGAGAGTTTCACAGCGCCGCTGGAGTGGGCGCGACGTGCGGAAAATCCCGACATCGCCGACAACATACCTTGTCGGAATCGCTTCCCGGTCGGAATCGGCCCCAGCATTACACTGCATTGCACGACATGGCCATTCAGCCAGCACACTGCCTGCTGCGCCGGCTCCGGCAAGAGCCATTCGCTTTACCTCATGGCCAGTTTGCGCACCCGCTGGATGAGCCGTTCGCCGTCAATGGGTTTGGCCATGTAGTCGTTGCAGCCAGCTTCCAGACATTCCCGGCGGTCCTGTTCCATCGCTCCGGCGGTCAGAGCGAGAATCGGAGCCTGATATCCGCAGGTGCGCAGGCGTTTGGTGGCCATCAGCCCGTCCATGACCGGCATGTGCACATCCATCACCACCACGTCGTAACTGGCCTGCCGACTGGCCGTCGATGATTCCACTGCCTCGATCGCCTGCAGGCCATTTTCCAGGGCCGTCACCTTCGCCCCGGCGTCACGCAGAATATGTTCCACCACAAAGCGGGCGTCCCGTCTGTCATCGACAAACAGAACACTCACACCATCCAACCTGATCTGTTGCATAATTCCCGTTCCATCCTCGAGTCCGGGTCGTGAATGGTTGGACTGCGATTCCCTCACGCCACTCCATTGTCATTTGCTCAGAATTCAAATCCGCTCGGGATCAGATCGCAGAGACTTGAACGGATTGTGCCGGAACCGCATCGGAATGTAAAGCCGGGAAGCGGGAAAATGCCACAAGTCATTTCTTAACAAAAACTTGCGAGGCGAGGCCCGTCATGAAGCCGAGAGCTTTCCACTCACCGCATGCAACCTCATCTGCAGACAGATGTTTCTTCCGGAAGCCGACGGGTGGGGCGTTCCCTGTTCCCTGCTTGCACCGCGGGCTCTGGCAGGTTGGGGAAGCCTGGGGAATGCCATTTCGAGACAGCCGATTCCCAGTCGGTACCTCGTGCTGCTTCCCCGCACAGCCGGCTGCGCTGTTCAAGAAGCGCGGACGGAACACTGGGGGTCACCAGCCAGAAGCAGAGCAGTTCAGAAAAAACGGCGGCGGAGTTCAACTCGGCTCGCGGCCGCCGTTTTCAACATCGGAAGCGATTATTGCAGCGTCAGCAAAGAGAGAATGGCTGCAAAGTGACAGATGCTCGCCGCAATGACGAATGAATGCCAGACCGCATGAAAATAGCGTACCTTGTGGTCCTGCCACAGAAACAGGGTGCCCAGGGTATACAGCACTCCCCCGACCACAATCCAGGTGACAGCCATAGGCGAGGCGGAGGCAATGATGGTCGGCAGGCCAATGGCCGGCAACCAGCCCAGGACCACATACAGCCGCTGCGCCATGGCAGACAGATAGCCCCAGCGGAAGACCAGATAGGCACCTGTCAGTGCCAGTCCCCACATGGCAATCGTCAGCAGCGGCCACCAGCCATCAGTCAGAAATGCCGCGGCAAACGGAGTATACGATCCGGCGATCAGCAGAAAGATGCAGGCCTGATCGAGTGTCCGGTAATAGCGCCGCCGTCGATAATCATGAAAGGCATGGGACAAAGTGGAAGCCGCATACAGACTCACCAGTGTCGCACAATACACCACAGCCGATGCACTCAGCAGCGGATCCGGCAGGGCAATGGCGATGGACGTCATAAAGACGGCCCCGGCCACGCTCAGCAAAAAACCGATTCCATGAGTAACGAAGTTCGCAAACTCATCAATCGGACGTTCTTCACCGGGTCTCAACTGGATCGGCGGCAATCTTTTGTGCTCAAAAGTCTGAACACTCTGCGTCGGATAACAGTCATGGAATGTTCGTCGTTCCGTGAGCATGACATTACGCCTTCTTTCCGAATTCCAGTCGGCACATCCAGGTCAGATGCCAGTCTTTTCTTGCCTCTGTTATCGCAGCCAGATCACTTGACTCCCGCGCAGGCACCGCGTGGTGCGAGCCCCGGCCAGAGCAACCTGCTCCAGCCGGGCCGAAGACTCGCAAATGGCCTGGTCAGGAGTTCTGAATGCGGATATTTCTCCTCAAAAATCACAGCAGGTGTCGACAGCTTTTCAGTGCGACAGCCTTTCCCGGAGCAACAACCAGACCAAACCGCTGCCACATTTCTGCGGGCGGAAAATCTGTTGTGTGTTGCTCATAGGGAAAGTTGCTGAACCCTCGCATGTCCGGACAGAATTACGAATCTGACAGTTCGCTTTCTCTGTTTTCCTGGACATTCCCGCCTTATCGGTCTGATTCCGGTCAGTTGCAAGGTCTCTTGCGGCTTGGGATGATTCCTCCAACTGGGCAGATACATCGACCTGTCAGGGCATCCGGATTCATCGGAGTTGGGTAACAAAGACGACAATCGCCACAGATTGGCCCCCTGACAGCGCCAACCGCAAAGCAGGCAGGAGAGAGAGTATGGGCAATTCAACGTCCTCCATCTGGCCGCAAGTCATCTCAAAATCCCAGGTTGCAGAGCCACGGGACCTTCTGCTCTCCCGCCGGGGTTTTTGTGCCGGTCTGCTGGCTGCCGGGGCATTGAGCTGGGAAGCTCTGGCTCAGCCTGCGGCGGACTTCCAACTGAATTATCTGGTCGGCTCCAGCATGTTTGGGGAAACGGCTCTGGCTGAAATTCTCCCCCAGGTGCGCCAGACGGGGTCAACGGCCATCGACATCTGGCCCCGGAAGCATGGCAATCAGCGGGAGCAACTGGATGAAATGGGCGAAGAGAAGTTTCGCGAACTGCTCGATTCTCAGAAGCTGCGTCTGGGATGCCTGACCCAATACAAGCTAGGGCCGTTCGGGCTGGAAAACGAATTCCAGCTCGCCCACCGGTTCGGCTGCCGCACGATTGTGACAGAAGGGGTCGGCCCCAAAGGACTGTCTGGGAAAGAGTTAAAGGCCGCTGTCGCGAAATTTGTGGAGCAGCTGAAGCCTCATCTCGAAAAAGCGGCCCTGGCCGATGTGGTGGTGGCGATCGAAAATCACGGCAACGGACTGATGGAATCGGCCGATGCCGTGCGCTGGCTGGTCGAACTGGAATCATCCCCTTTTCTGGGAATCGCGCTGGCTCCTTATCATCTGCCGCAGGATGAGGCCTTTCTGGCGACGCTGATTCGCGACCTGGGGCCGCGTCTCGCGGTCTTTTATGCCTGGCAGCATGGCAATGGCTGCATGACGAAACTCCCCAAAGAAGAAGAACTGCTCCAATTGCCGGGGCGCGGGCCACTGAATTTCACGCCGCTGCTCCAGGCGCTCAAAGACATTCGATATCAAGGCTGGACTGAAATCTTCATGCACCCGGTGCCGCGTGGAATTCCCATTCTGGAATCGACCGCCGCGGTGACGGCAGAAATCAACCGCAGCCGGGACTATCTGTCGAAGTGCCTGAGCCAGCTGACTTAGAGCCGATGGCTCTTTCCGGTGCCCGCGTCGAATGGGGGCAGGATGGATGATTCGTTCTTTCCCGATCGGCGGGATTCAGTCCCACTGACGTTCGGCACGGGGGGCGTTGTTTGTGCTCCGTTCTTCTGGTCGGAACAATGATCGGGAGAGGGCGACGCTTCCGCGGCGCCTGGTCGGTTGTGTCTGCGGGTGTGCTCGTG
>Ga0182738_1000212_pt1 | contig 89800 bp, 90 predicted proteins | sample eDN5th30CBELigMG_FD_128876 | JGI IMG/M metagenome (GOLD analysis project Ga0182738, IMG submission 128876) | Enriched Miracle-Growth compost microbial communities from Emeryville, California, USA - eDNA 5th pass 30_C BE-Lig MG (version 2)... ... | reverse complement strand
GAGCCGAGACATTTCGACAGCGAAGACTTGCAATAACGGGAGAAAACTCGTGCAACATCCATGAGAGCCATCCTCTTCCTTGAAGGCATTGAATATCTTCAAAGATCAGGCTCTGGCCCCCACCCTTCAACCCCAATCCACCAACACAACGCACTCAAAACTGCGAAAGTCGAACTGAGAGGTTTTGTTCGCGGCTTTAACAGGTTCCCAGTTCTTCGTTGATCAGGTCCACCATTTGTCGCAACCGGCCCACTTCCCGGCGATTCAACGACAGCGAAAGCCGGGGCAACTCCCGCAAATGGTCATCTTCTTTCTCGAACTGATGGGCGCTTGTCAGTTCGATCCGGCCTTCCGTCAGCAGGTCCGCAAATTCCGAATTCAAGCGATCCAGAAACGCTGCATCCGGAGCAACATGCAAACGTAGATAAAGCTTGTCACGGATATAACGCATGCTGTTATAAACGCAATAAAACTTCATAATTTCCTCGACAGCTTCTTCCACATTGTCGGTGATCTTGAAGAGTGACAGATCGTTGGGAGAGATCAATTTCTGATCGAGCAGATTCTCGACGATGAAGTCATACCAGCGTTTCCAGTAGGTACCGCCGGGGGGATCGATACAGACGATGGGCATCAGGTCCCGTTTGCCGGTCTGCACCAGCGTGAGTGTTTCAAACAGTTCGTCCTGTGACCCAAACCCGCCTGGGAACATGGCGATGGCATGGACTTCTTTCACGAACATCAGTTTGCGGGTGAAGAAGTATTTCAGGTTGACCAGCTTCTCATCTTTGTTGATGACATAATTGGCCTCCTGTTCGAAAGGGAGAATGATGTTCAACCCCATGGACATTTTGCGGCCTGCTCCCACATGAGCAGCTTCCATGATGCCACCTCCCGCCCCGGTCACCACCATCCAGCCGGCTTCCGCACTCATCCGTCCGAACTGCACTGCTGACTGATAAGCGGGATTTTCAGGTTGGGTGCGCGCGGAACCAAAGACGGTGACCTTTCGCTGTCGGCGATAAGGCGTAAAAACTTTGAAAGCATAGCGCAGCTCGCGGAGTGCGCGGCTCACGATCTTCAAATCGCCTCGCGTAGCATGATCGCGAGCGAACTTGTCTGCAGTCTCCTTGATCTCCTCGATCAGTCTCGCGGAGCCAGTGGAGTCCACATCGTGCTCCGTGGGCAATGAATGCTCTTCGGAGACGTTGGGGATTGGTTTGAGAATTCGACGTTTCTGAGCCATATCAACAGTGTTCCAGACGGGAAATGGGAGCCCGCCGCTCTTTCAGGAGCCCGTACAGGAGAGATTGAGTCGACATCACGACTATTGAGATTCCCCGTCCCGAATCGATCCCCGTTTTCCGAGGGACGAGAGCGCATTGCTCGAAATACCAACAGGAGATCAGCCAGGGCGGACATTCCACTCGCAGGCACAGCGGGCACATATGGGAAAAAGGACGCGGGATGATTGCTATTCGGTGGTGGCCCCCACGGCGGCTTGTGGTTCCGGGCTGATTGCCGGGAATTCTTTGCCGTTGGGCATGACGCGGCGATTGCTGGATGGGTTCTGTTGAATCCAGTCGGCCAGGGCTTTCAATTCTGCGGACGGAATCGCAGGAATCTGCGGGCTGGTGACACCAGATTCCAGAAAAGGGCGAAGCACCGGATAGGCGGCAGCCCAGGCCCCTTTGACATAAGGTGCCTGGGCTCCTAGACCGGATCGTTCCAGCTGGTACAACAGGCCCCATTTCTTTTCTTTCGCCTGTTTTTGCTGGGCGGGTCGAAACGCCAGATAGATGTGTTTGAAAGAGTCCCGAAGTTCCAGCGAGGAAGGGGCTTTATTGTATTCCTGGCTGATTTCCGCCAGCAATTTCATCACTTCTGATGTAATGAGTTGAATATTGGTGGATGACGAATATGGAAGCTGGCTGATGGACTGCGCGGCAACCGCGCGGTTCAGCCAGACTTCTTTCTGGTCCATGATCACGCCCAGCAAAGCTTCCAGAACAATCGGCTGGGTCGCAGAGTTATCGATGCGATCGACCGCGCCGAGCGCTTCAATCAGTCGCAGGCGAAACCACCAGATGCCATCACTGGTGTCGCTGGGGTTGTCCGCCAGCGTATTCACCAGAGCAGTGGCGATGTCGGACTTTTCATTTGAACTGGGGGCATTTTCTCCATCCCGGCAAATCCTTCGCAGTCCGCGAGCCGCCAGAATCCGGTTGCTCAAAATCTGGTCCTTGTCCTGAATCACCTGTATCAGGACTTTCTGGGCTGCGTTAAAGGGGACGGCGGGGGTTTCGACACCTCCTTGAATGACTGCCTGTTTCACACTCATCTGCACCAGCACGGCCAGCATGTTATAGCGAACGAGCGCATCCGCAGATTTCAGCAGATCCGGGGCCACAGCCACCACTTCATCCATGGCAATTGTGCGTGCGGCAGGGGTCGTGGAAACAAAATGCAGGTCTGCCAGCAGGCGGTCGACAACTCTGGGGAGATTTGCCGGGACTTCATACGTGAGTTGGGAGAGAAAGGCGTGCACCAGCCGTTTGATCTGCTTGACCTGATCTCCACCGGGGTTCCCGGCCTTGAGTGCGTTCTTGTCCTTAAAGTATTCCACGCGAAAATAGGCTTTGACATCCGCTTCGCTCATTGTCCATGAGGCGGCCTCTCCCGGCCTGGCCGATGGCTGCGCCTGCAAAGAGCGCGGTGCCTGCAGCAACAGGTATAAGCCGCTCAGAAATGCCAGAAACGGCACATACATTCTGCCTTGCCGCGGAAACAAGTTGGATCCCCCAGGTGTTCCGAACCATGATTGCAAGTCTGGCTGTGCTTCAGATCGCCCTGCAAGAAACCCAGAATCTCTGTGGCATTCCTCACAGTTCAACTTGTTGAGCCTTCTGGAATCGTATCGGAAGAATCGTTGTCTGACCACTCTGCCTTGACAGATCTCAGGGCAATTTGCTTTTGATTCAGTGCTGATGCAATACGAAAGTGTCTTTGAAATGATGAATTTAACGCTGATTATGGAGAAATGCACTCTTTCAGAAGTCTGCCAGCCTGTGAAACTACCATCGCTGGAAAAGGGATGTCAAGCTGTCAGCTTCCTGTTCGCCGATGCTCCAGCCCATTTCTCTGTCTTGAACGTGACGGAAGCGGAATGGAACGATCCTGCCCGGCATGCAGATTGTAACGGCGTACCGAAAACGGAAAAAGAAAAGGGGAAATCCTGAAACACTGATATGGCGTGGACAAGCCGCTGCTGGGGCATGGATCATCATGTTCATGAAGATGGCAGCATTCGATGACAGAATTTCAAAGAGACTCTTCTGGCGTGTCTGATTGCCCGCGAGCCCAGGTTTGCTATTCTTCTCAAATCTGGTGAATGCCCAAGACCGCATCTCCATCCGGCGGGGCCGGTTTGTTCTGGCCACAACCAAAGTCACGGCGCGTTTCAAAATCGTCTCCATCTGAGAGAACCGGGAATAGACGTGGCGCAGAGGTTCAAGACCGGTACGTATTGAGGACGGCGGCGGCTTTCCCACCCTGTGGAACAGAGTTCATGGCAATTATTGTGCAGAAATTTGGCGGGACCAGCGTGGCCACCGCAGAGAGAATTCAGGCTGCCGCGAGTCGGGCGGTTTCGGTGAAGCAGGCGGGCCATCAGGTCGTGATGGTCGTTTCCGCACGTGGTCACAAAACGGACGAACTCGTGCAGCTGGCGGAAGAGATTTCCTCCAAACCGGCCGCCCGGGAAATGGATATGCTGCTGTCCACGGGAGAGCAGGAATCGGTGGCTTTGGTGGCCATGGCTATTCATGCGCTGGGAGAGAAAGCAGTCAGCCTGACGGGATCGCAGATTGGAATTGTGACCGATTCCACATATTCCAAAGCACGAATTCGCTCGATTTCGACCCAACGTATCCGGAAGCATCTGGATGCCGGGGAAATCGTGGTGGCCTGCGGTTTTCAGGGGATCGACGATGAAGGCAATATCACCACTCTGGGACGCGGAGGCAGCGACACCACCGCCACTGCCCTGGCTGCGGCTCTGGAAGCGGCGGAATGCCAGATTTATACGGATGTGGAAGGAATCTTCACCACAGATCCCCGGGCTGTCAGTGATGCCCGTAAAGTGAATGAAGTCTCCTACGATGAAATGCTGGAACTCGCCAGTCTGGGGGCGGGGGTCATGCACTCCCGTTCGATTGAGTTTGCCAAAAAGTTTCGTGTGCCGTTGCGGGTCAGACCTTCATTTAACGAAACCGCCGGCACGCTCATCTTAAGCCATTACGATGCAGGTGTCGTCACCGGTCTGGCCATGGCCCGTAACGAAGCACGCGTGACGCTGGGAGAATTGCCCGATCAACCCGGCGTCATGAAAACCATCTTTACCAAAATGTCTGCTCGCAAAATTCCCGTGGACATGGTGGTTCAGAACATCGCTCAGAGTGGAAAAGCAGAAGTCTCCTTTACCGTTCCCGAAGCAGAACTCGCAGACACGCTGACCGCCGCCAACGAAGCCATCCAGGAACTGGGAGCCGGATTTCTTCGCAGCGGGACCAATGTTTCCAAAGTGTCTGCCGTGGGGAGCGGCATGCTGACTCATTCCGGGGTCGCGGCTCAGATGTTCAAATCGCTTTCGGACGAAGGAATCAACCTGGAGATGATCACCACCAGCGAAATCAAGATCTCGGTACTGGTGGACCGCACTCGTTGTGATGATGCCTTGCAGGCGGTGCATCGAGGTTTTCAACTCAATGCCCCGACACGCTCCGCACCGTCCATTGGTGAAGTGAGACCCTTTACGCTTCATAAAGGTCCGCGTGAAGAGGCGGAACTGCTGCGTGCGGTGGTTCAAAAACTGGCCTGTATGGAAGACATCGTGGTCAGCGAAGTGCAGTTGGATGAGTCTCAGGCGCTGGTTTCTGTCCACAACATTCCTGATGTTCCCGGCACCTGTACAAAGCTGTTTACAGCTGTGGCAAACGGAAACGTCATGGTCGATATGATTGTGCAGAATGTCGCCAATAGTGGTCAGGGAGAAGTTTCGTTCACGGTCCCCAGAACGCAGTTGGATCGATGCCTGGAACTAGTGAAAGCGTTCCTTCCGCATTGGGAGGGGGCAAAACTCACTTCGGAGTCCGCAATTTCCAAGTTGAGCGTGTCTGGCATTGGCCTGCGAACGCATACCGGCGTGGGCGAACGCATGTTCACAGCCCTGGCCGGCGCGGGAGTGAACGTCCAAATGATCAACACCAGCGAAATCCGGATGAGCGCCGTCGTTGCTGCCGCAGACGGAACCAAAGCCCACGCAGCCCTGAAACAAGTCTTTCAACTGCCGTGAGAAGCAGCCATTTTGCTGTCGTCTGCAGCGAAACGATCAATCGTTGGATTCTCTCTGCGAGTGTCCATTCATACGACAGTCCCTGCGATAGTCCCTGCGGGAGTCGTGCGATCTCGCCCGTTAAAGGGGGCCGGCGACTTCATCGGCGTTGGCGGATTGTGGCAGTTCGGGCTGTTCAATGGTCGCGGTCAGCCATCCGTCCACCAGTGTCACCGACTGAATCGTAATGGGAAAGCTCTCCCGGCCTGCCTGGCGGGAGATTTCATAATCCCGCAGGAAGGAATACTCCTGCATTCGTTGCTCGATGGCCTGCCGAATGAGGGTGGTGGCGGATGCTCCCAGGGCTCCCGACTGATTTTTCACCGCGGGTTCAACGGATCGAACTTCTGGTTTCAAGACGATTTTATCTGCAGTCAGCTGCGGGCGAACAGCCAGTTGAATGATGTGCATGGGTAATTCCGGTCCCAGCACCGGACGAATCCCCAGCCGAATGGAAAGCAGAATTTCGCCGTTGTCGAAAGTGGCGAAGACCGGGTTTTTGGAATCCAGAATCAGCGTGTAGAGCTTTGCGGCATTTCCGGAATCGCTGGGGGAAGTGGTTCCCAGCAGCCGCATCAGTTCCGTATCCGTGAATTCTCGACCCGCCAGATGAAAACGCTCTGCCAGACTCTCCGCCAGGGAAGCATGAATCAGCAGGCAGGCTCGATCTCGCAATGTGCGGGTGTCCAGAGAATACGGGACAGGTGCTTCCATCTCCGGTTCAGCACCAAACTGGGGGCTGGTTCTGGGCACCAGACGACGCGTCACCAGCCATGTGGGGGTGCGGGGGCGAATGCTCAGGGGCTGCATTCCACTGGCATCCGCAGCAGCGGCCAGCGGAGCCTGAAATTCCAGGCCACACAGCATGGCATCCTGTGTGGTGGTCGTGGAAACACGGCTGGGAAGCATACCTGCCTGCGCCATGGTGGTGAGATATGGTCCATGCAGCTGATCATTCAACTTGGCCAGCACCTTGTCGAGATTGGAATTGAACTGTGGAGCGACCTGTTGCGTCACCCGTTGAGCGGCAATCCCTTCGGACATGGGTTTTCGTTGATCCGCAACGTTCAACACAATGTTATTGGCCAATGGGCCCAATAAGGGGACGTTGCTGACAGGGGTGGCGGCCCCCAGATTTTGCTGGTGGATCGTCATAAAGGCAGACGGGCTCCATGTGCGGATATTCTGCCCGTTGAATTCGATCTGCTTCGTCATTTCGAATTCGAATGTGCCGGCAGAACGGACAGCCGCCCGCTGCACCTGTGCTATGGTCTCGTTTTCCGTGGTCCCTTTCAGCACAAACAACATTTTGGCAGCATCGTTATTCGGGGTGAAATCGAGGAGCGTATGTGCTTTGGTCTTTTGCGTTCCGCGCACCTGGGCTCCCATGATGACGTCCTGAAACGGCCCTTCCTCTTGTGTGATCGTGCTGACAAAACTGCTGGCCAGTCCTTCCCCCACAACAATACAGACGGGATGGCGCGTAGCGAGTTGAACGAGCCGCTGATGTGTGGAAATCTGCGGTGCCGGAGAGACTTTGGGAACGGCTGCTGGTCCGGTTGGTCCCGGCATGCCCCGCGAGGCTGGATTTTGTGACATGGTCGGTCGGATCGGCATCTGACCGGGAGGCGGAAATTGAGCACATGCCGATGTCCCATTCGCCAGAGCGCCTGCTGTGATGCTCAGGCAGAGACAGAAACTCTTCAGACGGGAGAAGTTTCCCTGCTGGGAAAGACAGGCCATCTTGACGACGAGGCGTTGCAGATTTTGCAATCGCGGAGAGCAGTTGTGTTGAACAGGCTGAATCATAGTCGCAGAGACCTCAACCCCGCATAGGAAGTGTAAACGCGGGACATGGAAGTTTAACCCCCTGATGATTTTGAAGTGAGACCATTTTTAAGATTGATCCAACTTCGTGCATTTGAAACAACCGATATTGCCCGCAGTAGGAACCGGAGAATCTGATCCGATTTGAGAAAGCAGGTTGCCGAGGCAGACTTTTTCGCGTATCTCCTCAAAGAGGAACGGTCGTTTCCTCAATGGAGGAGATGACGATGCCCATTCTAACGAAACACACGGATTTACTGATTCTCGGGACAGCGGCTGTGCTGGCACTGGGAGGAGTGCTGGCATTTGAATACAGCAATCCTGATGCCACATCAGAAAATCAGCCGCTGATCACTCCGGTTGGTCAATCGACTCCGCGGAACAGGCTGGAACCGCAGAAGTCCGAAACGGTTTCCCTGCCCGTCACAAAGACTCCAGCCTGGCTGGATCACGAGCAGGCCGGTCATCAGGAACTGACCCGGCCGGTTCCCGCCGCTTTAGAAAAAGGGGTGGTCCATCTTGGTCCCGGTGCTGCGCTGGGAGGAAAACGTCCTTTTCCGGATGACAATCCCTGGAATCAGCGGGTGGATCAGGTGGAAATCGACCCGCTTTCGGATGTGATTATTGCTGCCATTGGTGGCGAGAAATCACTCTATGGTGACTTTGGAGCGGGTAGCTGGAATGGAGCCCCCATTGGCATTCCCTATGTCATCGTGGAGGGGACGCAGGCTCGGGCACACATCAAATACACGGCGTACGGCGATGAAAGTGACCCGGGACCATATCCCGTTCCTCGTCACGCTCCGATCGAAGGAGATCCGAATCAGGATGGAGACCGCCATGTTCTGGTGATCGACCGCGACAACTGGCAGCTTTACGAACTGTTCCGTGCGTTTCCCATCGCGGAAGGACAATTGTGGCGAGCGGATTCCGGAGCGATCTTTGACCTGTCTTCCAACGCCCAGCGTCCACTCGGATGGACCAGTGCCGATGCTGCCGGGCTTCCCATTTTTCCGGGCCTGGTCCGTTATGACGAAGCTGTTGAGATTGGAGAAATTCGCCACGCATTGAGATTCACCGTCTCCAAATCCAGAAGCGCCTATGTCCCTCCTGCCAGCCACTGGGCCAGCCGATTCTCCGAGATCTCGTTACCGCCGATGGGAATGCGGGTTCGCCTGAAGGAGAGCGTGGACATCTCCAGCTTCCCCAAGGAAGTCCAGGTGATTCTCCTCGCATTGAAGCGATATGGCATGATTCTGGCCGACAATGGCAGTGACTGGTTTCTCTCCGGTGCTCCGGACCCCCGCTGGAACGATGAAAACCTGCGGACGCTCAAACAACTTCAAGGACACGACTTCGAAGTCATCCTGATGGAAGGGCTGGTGGAGGAATAGTGCCCTGTCAGGGCTTGGGTTTGGGGTGCGTCATCACGAAACGTCCTCCGTTGTCGGACTTTGCGTTTAGAGCAAGTTGCTCTGGCCTGGGCCCGCGCAGCGCGCGTTTCGCCTGAGGAAACGCAACTCGCCGCGTGGCGGAACGCGGCCGATGCGGGGTGAATGCGCTCTACCCGGCTGGAGTGTCAAACGAAGAGCAACTGCATGATGAGCAGTAATGGCAGCAGAACCAGGCAGCTGTAGAGCATGTATCCGAAGAAGCTGGGCATCTTGATCCCGGACGTTTCGGCAATGCTCTTGACCATCATATTGGGGCCATTGCCGATATAGGTCATGGCGCCCATCATCACGGCTCCCAGGCTGATGCCGGTCAGCAGCGAGACCGCCACTCCGGCTTCTGTCGCCCCTTCTGCCGGCAGTGTCTGGGCCACTTTGAAGAAGACCAGATAGGTGGGAGCATTGTCCAGCACGGAAGATAAAATACCTGTCGCCCAGAAGAATTGGGCTGGAGAACTCAGTCCCAGAGAAGCGCCCTGTACGTCAAGGATCTGCAGGGCAGGCTGCATGCAGATGAAGATTCCAAAGAACAATGCTGCCACTTCAATGATCGCGGTGAAGTTGAAATGATTCTCCCGGCGGATCAATTCCGCCCCCGCGAACAGGGAAATGGCGACCAGGGCCAACTGTACGGTTTCACGCAGCCACAACCAGGCATGCCAGTCTGTTCCGGGGATCGGTTTGCCCGGGTCCAGTAATGCAACGGCCAGCACCACCCCCAGCAGCAGGGGCAAATTCAGGCTCAGTCCCTGAAAATGGAGTTTCCGGACGCGTGATTCGTCGCGGACAACATCGGCGATGTTCTCACGCGGATAAGCATAAAAACGGTCCCACAGGTAGTAGATCACCAGCAGGGCGGCATTGACAAAGAGCCACTCTTTCCACAGCGAAAAAGTCCAGAGAAAGTGGACCCCTTCCAGGTATCCCAGAAACAAGGGAGGGTCACCAATCGGCAGCAGGCAGCCTCCGCAGTTACAGACAATAAAAATGAAGAAGACAACCGTGTGCGCGACATGACGGCGTTCCGAATTCGTCTCCAGCAACGGACGAATCAGGACCATGGCTGCCCCTGTGGTTCCGATAAAGCTGGCCAGACTACCACCAATCAGCATAAACATGGTGTTGGTGGAAGGATGTGCCGGCAGGTCTCCCGAAATACGGATTCCTCCGCAAATGGTGTATAGCGAAAACAGGAGCACGATAAACGGAAGATATTCACCCAGCAGCGCATTCTGCAGCACCGTCCAGGAGACATTCCAGCCAATCGGACTGGTGGGGGAAATCTGTTCGTGCCAGATAAAATGCTGCTCAACTGGATGTCGATGCAGAAATGTGTAATAAATCAGCGTCAGCAGTCCCAGCCCAGCTGCCACCAGAAAACGATTGCGATTGCTTTCCCACCAGTGCTCGGTGGCCGGGATGAGCGGCAACAGGGCAATGGCTCCCAGGAGAAGAAAAAAGGGAACGATGGCGACCACCGGCGGCGGGATCGGCTTTTCAGAAGAGACTGCTCCGGGTGGGACCGCTTCTTCTCCGGGTGGTTCCTGAGCCGGTTCTACGTGATCATGATGTGACTGCTGCTGGATGAGGGCTGTGGCCGCCTGCGGCCATCCCATGGCGGCGGCACCCAGGTAAAGCAGAATCAGCACAACAATGGCAATCCGGCAACGTTTTCCACCAAGCGGCGAGTAGGAATCGTGGGACATCGGACATTCTGGTTTGCAGGAATCGTCTCGGGAAACTCCACAGTCTTCCGTGGCGTCAGCAAATTTGGCCACCTGAAAGCTTCAATGTGTCGCACTCGTGCCCTGTCCAGGATCGCAATGATCCCGTATTGCCTGTCTTTCGTATGGAGACTCGCAGAGAGAATCCAGCGATCTGACCGTTTTGTTGCAGACGACAACGAAACGATGAATCGGACGATACGAAGTGAATGCGATCTCAATGAAAACACCGTGAGTGGACCGTGACCAGAATGGTTCGATCCCCACCGCGTTCTCATCTTAATCGGGCCAAAAAGTGCAACTTGCTCTCAACTTCAAAAGACCACTATGATGCGGAACTTAACAGATTCCGGGGTGTGTGCCCATTCCAATCGATCATTGGAATTCCTCACTCGCAGAATCCTTGTCTGGTCCGCGTCCTGCCACGCGGCAAACAGCTTTCATCAGTCGCAACGCGTGCTGGACGAGCATCGACCGGAGCAAACTGCTCTCGCCTCTTCCACAGCAGTCGTGCATCAAGGAATCAGGGACGATTCTCATGCTGAACAGGGTTGGAATTGAAGCAGCTGAAGCACGTTGTCGCCTCCGCCATCGGGGGGGCTATGTCAGCAGACTGCTTTTGACGGTGATTCTCACAGGGCTGGTGGGCAGGGGGTTCACAGCAGAACTTTCTGCGGAAGAGAACCTGCTGGGGGTTCGCGTCCCGGACGAGTTTGTCGTGACGCGTTATGCCGATGATGAACTGGCCCATGACATCTACTCCATGACCATCGATTCGCAAGGGCGTGTCGTGGTTTCCGGTGCGGGGTATGTCAAAATTCTGATCGACGCAGACAAAGATGGGGTTGCGGAATCCGCTAAAACCTATGTCGATCAGCTTCCGGCTGGTGCCCAGGGGATGTTTTTTCTGGGGCGTGATCTGATCTGTGCTGCCGGTGAAGGGCTGGTTCGCTATCGCGACCGCGATGGAGATGATCGGGCCGATGGGCCGCCCGATGTCTTCCTGAAAATCAATACGGGGAACGAACATGATCTGCACGCCATCCGCCGGGGCCCGGACGGCTGGTGGTACCTCATTGCGGGAAATGCTGCGGGAGTGGATGAAAAATATGCCGCCCTGCCGACCAGTCCCGTGCACACACCGCATGCTGGCGTCATTCTGAGACTCAAGCCGGACCTGACGGAAGGGGAAGTGTACGCACATGGATTACGAAATGCGTATGACTTCGATTTTCATACTTCTGGAGATCTGTTCACTTTTGACAGTGACGGGGAAAAAGTCATCAGCCTCCCCTGGTATCGCCCGACGCGTGTCTTGCAGATGCTGCCGGGTGCCCATGCGGGCTGGGTGACGAATGACTGGATTCGACCGGACAATTTTTTTGACATGCCACCCGTCACCGCCTCCATGGGACGTGGATCGCCCACCGGTGTGGTGACGTATCGGCACACGGCCTTTCCCGCAGCCTATCATGGGGCGCTGTTCGTGCTGGACTGGACCTATGGCAAAGTCTATGCACTCCCGCTGACTCAGAGTGGCAGCACCTGGAAGACGGAACCGATCGAATTCATGACTGCTGTGGGCCAGCATGGCTTTGCTCCTACGGATGTGGAGATTGGTCCCAATGGAGAGATGTATGTCTGTGTGGGAGGCCGAGGAACACGTGGAGGCGTGTACTGCATTCGGCCTCGTCAAAAGAGCGAAGTCTATCGCCCCTGGCCGGGGGGGAACGGGGTTCCCGTGCTTGTCGCCGATCAACTGAATGTCTGTTTGCGTGCGCCCCAACCTCTCAGCAGCTGGTCCAGACGCGTCTGGGAACCACTGGCCACAAAATTGACCAGTGGCCCGTTTATCAAGGCAGCTGCAGAAGAATCGCGTCCTGGTGCCGAACGTGTGCGGGCGATTGAAATTCTGACGGAAAAGTTCAATGGGATCGATCAGGACCTCGCGGGGGAACTGGCGCGCTCTGGGGATGCGACTGTCCGGGCACGGGCCGCCTGGGCATTGGGGCGTGCGCAGCCACGGACTCCCCGAACTTCCATTCTCGCCCCGCTAGTGCTGGACCAGGACCCGCATGTGGTCCGGGCGGCATTGGAAGCGATCATGGCTGCGGACAGCGTGGCCATGGAAGAACTGGTTCAACCGGTCGGGTTGCAACTGGCTCATCCAGATCGATTTATTCGCCAGACCGCGATGCGGGTTCTCTCCCGAATCGACGGCTCGATCACGCACAAAATGGCGCAGGTGGGCTTCCCGAAGGGCTGGACAGCGGCCATTCCTGTCGCCGGAGCCTTTGCCATCGCCCGTGAAGGTTTTGCGAACTATACCATTGAGATTGGCCTGAATATTCTGAAAGGGAACCATGATGAGTCCCTGAAGCTGGAAGCCGTGCGAATTCTGCAACTGGGGCTGGGAGATGTGACACCTGCCGGCGGAAAACTGGCACCGGTATATGATGGTTACGCTCCGCGACTGGACCTGTCTGCCTTCGAAACACAGGTCTCCAAGGTGCAGGCTGCTCTGGTCGATCTGTATCCGCTGGGAAGAGAAAGTGTGGACTGGGAACTCGAACGTGTCATCGCCATGGTTCAGCCCGCGAGTGCCGTGTTGCTGGGCAAAGTGCTGGCACAGATTACTCCCGAATCCAGTCCGGTGGATGACGTACACCGGTTGATCGTGATTTCCCGCATTCCGGTTCGTCCCAGCCCGGAACAGCGCGTGATGATCGCCAATGCCCTGCTGCAACTTTCAAACAAAATTACTGCACGACAGTTACAGCAAGACAGCGACTGGGATGAACGGGTATACGAAATGTATGAAACGCTCGTACGTCAGGATCCGGATTTGCCCGTGGCCGTGCTGGAGCATCCCGAGTTCGGTCAACCGGGTCATGTGCAACTGGTCAGAAAACTGTCGCGCAGCAGATTTCCGGAAGCGGTGGCCATTTTCTCGGAACGCATTCGTCATGACCCGGATTATGCGTGGAACACAGATGTTGTCTTTTTGCTGGCCGGCTCGTCCCATCCCGAAGACAAAATGCTGGTACGGGAAAAATTCGATGACTACGCGCTGCGCAACGCCGTCCTGATGACTCTGGCTGCCGACCCGGAAGAACGGGATCGTCCGCTCTTTCTGGCCGGAGTGGAATCGGCGTCCATCGAAGCCATGCTGCAATGTATCGGCGCTTTGCAGTTATTAGCTCCTTCGACAGATCCCCAGGAAAACGTCCTGATTGCCAAAGCACTGCGCAAACTGGGAGACCGGGAAGAGGAACGTCAGGCGCGGGATCAACTGGTTGAACTGCTGCAGCGGAATCTCCAGGCGGATTATGGTTATATTCTGGGCCGGGAAGGGGACCCTCAACAGGCGGCGATTGCAGCCTGGCTGAAGGGGGTGCAAACGCGATTCCCCCGGGAATTCGCACTCGCCAGCGGCGGAGACGAGGGAAGTCTGGACGAACTTCATCAGCGGCTGGCAACAATTTCCTGGCAGTCCGGCAGTCCAGCCCGCGGCCAACAGATCTTTACTGCTCGGGGCTGTCTCCAGTGCCATGGGCGCAGCAAAGCCCTGGGACCGGCACTGGACGGAGTGGCGGGACGATTTTCCCGGAACGACCTGTTCACCGCCATCGTCTTTCCCAGCCAGGATGTGTCTCCCCGCTATCAGGCCACGCAGATCATGACCACCGATGGCCATCTCCGCACCGGCATGATTCTGTATGAAGCGGTTGATGCACTGGCATTGCGAGATGCCAATAACCAGACCTACCGGATCGATTTGAAGGAAATCGAAGCCCGCCGGACGTTGTCCCAGTCACTCATGCCCAGCGGACTTCTCAAGGGGCTGTCCGACCAGGAATTTGCGGATCTTTACGCCTATCTGCAGGAACTGGGACAAAGCAGCACCGTTGCCGCCCCCGCACCACAACCCATCAAATGAGATCCCGTGCTCACAGCAGATCCAGCAGCGGTTGACGCAACCTGCGAAAATCCCGGGCAGGTAGAAAAACCGTCTGCCAGCTGAGCGAACGGGGCTGCATGACCTGGGCATAGTCCTGTGCCCAGACTCCATAAAACGCATAACGCCGGCCCCGCAGGTCCCAGACCAATGAGTGCTGCCGGCATTCCGCAGCCTGCGTCAGTTCATAGGCAAACACCAGCAAGCCTTTGAATCCGTTTCCGAAAACCTGTTCCCATTGCATCAGGCTGGCGATGTCTTCTTCAGTCGTCCAGCTTTCCCAGCGATGGCGACCCGCCTGAGATCTTCGGCCTTTCACATCGATCAAAAGGTTTGTGGTCTGCTGAGAATAGACCACGAAGTCCATCGACTTGAGCGAGGTTTCCTGAAACAGCGCTCGGCGGGTCTCATTCACGGAGACATATGGACGGCGAATCAGCCTGAGCAGTCGTTCGAAGGCCATGTCATAATGATTGCACTGTTTGGCCATGCGACCGTCGTTCTGCAGAAAAGGGGAGAGAGGCCAGTGAATCGAGAAGAAGGGAAGGCATCAAAGACCGTCTTTTCTCTTTCTTCCTCCTCTCTTCATCTTCCCCCTGTTTGAAAATTCCCTGAGCTCCATGATACCGAATGATCACGCTACCGAATTACACCGATAACGAGGGCTTGAGCACCGCTTTGGCGATGGTTCCGGAATGCATGGCCTCGAATGCTTCGTGCCAGTTTTCCAACGACCAGGTCCCCCCCATGACGGGCGTCAGGTCCAGCAAACCGGTGGAGAGCAGACGCAGGACGCGTTCCCAGATCGGCCAGTTATGACTGAAGCTCCCCTGCAGGCGAAGATTTTTCTGCACCAGTTGATCCAGAGAGAAATTCAGGGGATCACGGCCCCAGCCCACTTTGCTGATCCAGCCGTTTGGTCGCACCACATCCAATGCCGTCTTGAGGGTGATCGAAACACCGGCGGCATCGATCACGCCGTCCACTCCCAGACCGTCTGCGGCGAAGGCCCAGTCGCGGCAATCTCCCACGATCGGTTCGCATCCGTAACTCTTGACCGCTTCGAAACGTGCCCGGTCCCGTTCCAGTCCAACGACACCGACGATGGCCCCCTGCAGTTTTGCCATGGCGGCACAGAGGAGTCCAATGGGCCCGGGTCCCAGTACCAGGATTCGATCGCCCGGCTTGATCTCTCCATTCGTCACCACCGCGCTATAGGCCACGGAACAGGGTTCTGTCAGGCAGGCGACTTCCATGGCCAGTCCTTCCGGGACCCGATGCAGGCAGCGGGCGGGAACTTTGACAAACTTCGTCATGGCTCCATCGGTTCCATATCCGAACCCTTTCCGGGTGGGATCCAGATTGTAAAGCCCCGAGCGTGACATGGGATTGTGCGGATCGATGATGGCCGCCGTTTCGCTGACCACGCGGTCTCCCACCTGCCAGGGACCTGCACGTTCGCCGGTTTCCGCAATCTTTCCCCCGAACTCATGGCCCAGAATCACCGGATAGTTGACCGGCCAGCTGTGGTCCGCCGTCCATTGGTGCAAGTCGCTGCCGCAGACACCGACTGCGTCCACTTCCAGCAGGACATCTTCGGGACCGATCGTGGGAATCTCGACCTCGCGAAGTTCAACGGCATCTCTTTCATTGGCAAAGTTGACGATTGCCGGCTGCCGTCCTCGTGAGTCCGTCATTGCATCTGCTCCTGAAATGGCGTTCGCCGTCTGTGTTGCTGAACATCTGAGAGTCTGTCCGGAAAGGTCAATTTGGGCTGCGATCGGCTCTTTTGCGTTCTGAACTTCGTCAGCCTGCATCGACGAATTCTAGGAATTCGCCTGCTTCGGCTTCCTTGCCAGAACACAAATCGCTCGATCTCGCCTGACAAAGCACCTTTCCGGAGAGACTCTGACAGGCAAGAGCAAGTTGCTCTCAAACCTAATGCCGTGACACGACACTCTCTTTATTTTGAGCCACGTGAAGTTTCTGTCCGTGTGGCCTGTCGCATCTGGCCGATGGGGACATCGCCAAACCCATGCACCTGATCGCAGATCAGCCGCAGGGAAGCTTCCAGGTCTCCATCTGCTGTCCGAAACGCATCTGCATCGACCGTGAGTGGGGCTCCCAGAACGACCAGCGGAGCCCCATAAGCCGGTGTGTTGACCGCCTGTTCCAAGGTCAGTCCTCCCACCGCCTGTACTGGAATCGAGACCGCCTGCACTACGTCACGCAACTGGTCCAGCGGACTCGGTTGGCGTCCCCCTTTGGCGACAATTCCCCGCCGTTCGTCATAGCCAATATGATGGATGATGTAATCACAACCCAGTTCTTCCAGCCAGCGTGCAGCAGCCACCATATCCGGAGCAGCCAGATTATCACCCATCACTTTCACACCATGATCCCGGCCGGCTTTGACCACGCAATGCACAGTTTCCTCATGGGCACGGGCCATCACCACCACATGTGTCGCCCCTGCCTGGGCCATCATTTCTGCTTCCAGGTAGCCTCCATCCATGGTTTTCAGATCGGCCACAATAGGAGTTTGTGGAAAGGCAGCACGCAAGGCCCGCACTCCATGCAGACCCTCAGCCAGAATCAGGGGAGTTCCCGCTTCCAGCCAGTCCACACCCGCCCGCAATGCCATCTCGGCAGTTTGCAATGCCTCATCGATATTGGTGAGATCGAGGGAAATCTGCACAATCGGCAGCATGCTCACTTCTCCGGAATTCAAAAGGCCAGACCGGTATGACTTCGTGTCGCGAACAAAATCTCGCAGAAAGGAAAATTCCTTTCCGCGAGCATGTTCGCTGTCAGTTTTGTCAGGGCTTCCTACAGGAAAACACAAGAATTTTGCAACCACTTTTTTTTGTTGCAACAAACAGATTTTTCTCTGCGCATAGGATAAAGTCGGGCAGTTCACTTTACCATGGGACACGATTGCATTTCATTTTATGAGCGAATTTATTGGTGATTACAATCTGGATGCCGCTCATTCCACCAGCGAGACCACATCGCTGGCAGAACTGTCCGACTTTCTGGATGTGCTGAATCCACTTATCCGGGAACCGTGTGTCGTCGGTTGCGAAGACGCATTCTTTCGCACGTTGCGGCGCGAACTGGAAGAAGTAGGGGTGCAGATTCAGCACTATCAGGGAGTGATGGTCGCCAGCGGCAACGCCCCTCACAGCCTGATCCTCTCTGCACATATCGATCGGCACGGACTGATGTGCACCGGTCCCAATGAGTTTCAGTATGCCGCCTTTATCGCCGGCAATCAGGGGGAGTTGACCGGCGATTCCGTCTCCGAACAGATGATGTTCAACATCCAGGGCCGCTTCTCGGGACAACGGGTGCAGGCCAACCTGCCTTATACCGGCACCTATCTCGGGCAGGCCACCATCACCAGGACCTATGTTTGTCCGCAACGTCAAAATATGATTTTTGAACTCAATGGACTGGATTACCTTTCTCCCGGCACTCCCATTTCGTTCGTCGATCGCCTGAAAGTCCATGACGGATTCCTTTCCGCCCAGCTGGATAACGTGCTTTCGGTGGCGCTGCTGGTCCATCTGTTTCGTTGTGGATTTCAAGGGACCGCGCTCTTCACCGCAGAAGAAGAGGCGGGCCGCAGCTGGCGATATGCACTGGACTGGTTCAAACGTCAGGAACTGACCACTCAGCGGCTGCTGGTGCTGGATACCAGTCCATTTCCGAATCGGGAGGCCGCCACCGCCCAGCAGCTGGTCTTGCGTCGCAAAGATGCCAACGGCCATTTCGCTTTTGGAATTACTGGTGAAATGGAAGACCGCTGCCATGCACTGGGAATCAGCTATACCCATAAAGATACATATGTGGAAACGCTGAATCTGGGGCGAACCAAACCGCTGTCTCTGGGACGAACGGAACTGGGACGTCTGGCTTCTGCGACCGCCGGCGCCATTAATGGAACCACACTGCAGATTCCGACCACCGGATATCATACCGCTCTGGAGACCGCCTCTCTCGATTCCGTGCTGGCCGCACTCCGCCTGCTGAAAACCTATCTCGATTAGACAAGTTGCTCTGGCCTGGGCCCGCGCAGCGCGCGTTTCGACTGATGAAACGCAACTCGCCGCGTGGCGGAACGCGGTTGATGCGGGGGATGAATGCGATCTATTCCGACAATTCTGATTGGATCGTGCATCAAAGGTTGAGTTTCGCCAGTTTGACATGGGAGGGTCTTCGAGGTCTCCGGTGGGGTGGGCAGTACGGGATGCGGTCTGGTTTGTGCAGCGGCTTGCCGGTGTACGTCCACTTAAAGGGGTGGGCCATTGTCTGGTTGTAGTAAGCCAAAAAGTGTTGCAGCTTCTCTTTCAGATCGGCGACCGAGGGGAAATTTCCTCGTCGGACCACCTTTCGCATGATGATCCCGAACACCGTTTCGATCTGGTTCAGCCAGGAGCTGTGTCTGGGCAGGAACACGAAGCGAATCCGATGAACCGGATCAGACAGGAACGCACGTCGACTCGTCTGGTTGTGCAGCACACCGCACTTCCCCTTTTTTTCCCAGCAGCCGGTTCGGCTCGCAACGCTCGGCAATCCACTCCACCAGTCCCGCCGACCAGTGGATGTTCAGACCGTCGACGATGAAAATCCATGCCCCTGCCGGATCGCTGGCCACGGTCCGCTGAATGTGATTCACGAAATCCTCTTCGGTCCGTGTTGGTCCCAGCGTGGGAGAAATCATCTCACCACTGACCACGTCCAGATTCCCGATTAGTGTCGTGGTTCCATGACGAACATGTTCAAACTCATGGCGAGCGATCTGCTCAGGCCGGACTGGCTTGTCCGCAGCAATGCGTTCCAGGGCCTGAATGCCGGTCATCTCGTCGCAGCAGACCGTATGCACTCCCCGTTTCTCAGAGAGAACCTGTGCCTGCTGATACGTGTCACACACCGTCTGGACGTGTCGCTCGAACACTTCGGGATCTTTCTCCTTCGTGTTCAGCCACATCTTGCGGTGATGCGGTTGCAAGGCCGCTTCCCGTAGAGAGTGGCCGATGCGGGAGACGGAAATGAATTCGACAATCCCCCGTTTCAGCACCTCGTCACGCAGTTCCCGCTGGGGCCAATGCGTGATGGGACGTCCTGAGAGCGCCGGGTTTTCACAGGCGACCGCCAACATCTGAGCGATCTGCTCGGCGGTGAAGATCCCTGGTGCTCCCGAACGGAGAGCATCCCGCAACGTCTCACGAATCGCTTCCCGCAGACGCCGTGGCTGAGTGCATTCCAGCAACGTCAATTGCTCCCAGGCCTATTGCCAGCGTCGCCGCCACAGCCGCCACAGCCGCCACAGCCCGACCTGCTTACGTTCCAGTCCGACTTCCAGAGCAATCTCTTCGTTGAGGAGACCTTCAAACGCCCGCAGAATGATGCGGGCTCGCTGCGAAATCATCCGTGACTGACAGCAAGCACGACTCAGCTCCTCCAGCACCACCTGTTGTCACTCGGTAATAATAACCTTGGCTGCCTTCCCTGGCATGGATGCACCCCCCTGTTGAAAACTGAACAAAGTTGAAAATGAACGAAAGGCACAATATCGCCTGTTCAACCATTCCATGGGAGATCAATCTGAAACCGCCGGAGCTAGCCGAGAACTTCCCGATTCAGGTCGTTGTCGTCGATTGGGCGGGGAACTCCCCCAAAATCGCCATGCAGCATTATCTGCAAACAACGGAAGAACACTTTCGGAGAGCAATTGGAAAAAGCGACGACAAATCCGACGTAGCAAAGAGCGGAAACAGGAAGAACAGAGAAGCAACGGCCAAACCTGATGCTGCCATATCTGGAGGCAGTTTATCAGGTTGCGAAATGATGCAAGTTATGGCAAAGAAAAAAGATAGCGGTGGAGGGATTCGAACCCCCGACACGCGGATTATGATTCCGGCACTCTTGATCAGTAGCAGGGCTTGCGCTGGAGGAGCTGGCCGCTTTGGGCTGCGGCGATTCGTTCTTTCGCGATCACGGCATATTCGGCGCTCGCTTCGAAGCCCAGGAACTGGCGACCTTCCAGGACTGCAGCAACGCCTGTCGTGCCGCTGCCGGCAAATGGATCCAGCACAAGACCACCGGCGGGAACAATCTGCACAAGTCGCCGCATCAGCTCCGTTGGCTTGCCAGTGATGTGATGTTTGTCTGCGCGCTTTACCGCCACGTCGAAACAGCCATCGAAAGGACCTCGATCATTCGGCCTGGGAACAGGTCCATTGGTGCCCCACACTAGATATTCACATTGGTGACGAAAATATCCTTTATGCGGCGCGCGTGAACCACGTCCTTTATTCCAGACCGCTACTCCCCGCCAACACCAGCCAGCGGCCTGCATCGCGTCCGTCATCGCTGGCAAATTGCGCCAGTCAATGAATATCACGCAGTATGCAGATTCCTTTGCCGCTTGACGGGCCAAGGTTAGCCAGAGCGTGCACCAGTAGATGAATGACCGCTGATCTCTCGCATCTCCGCCGAATGACGGCCGTCCATCTGAATTGTTGTTTTGGCAGTATTTGGAAACGGGATCTCGGGCACGTTCGGCAGCAGACATGCCGCCGGAACAATAGGGTGGATCCGTTATGACCGCGTCGATCGTTCCCGGCGGAACAGTGGGCAAAAGCTGCAGAACGTCTCCTCGCTGAAGACAAATCTCCTTGGATTGGACGGCCTGGTCCTGCGCACTCAACTTCTGTGACACATCTTGTTTGTGGGGGTGCATGACATTGCTCCCTAGTCGCGGCAACGCGCGACGTTGTGGCTCGCTCCGTGGGCCATGACGTTTGTGTGAGGGGCTTCCGGACTGTTCGCGCAGGACGGGAGCCCCGTCGCTTAATTGGATTTCGTTCCCCGCTGCTGGCGGGTGAGGAGCGATTTCAACGGGCGCTCAAGCATGGAACGCAGGCAGGCTGCCATCGAGATTTTCCGGCGGGCGGCCGCGGCCTGGATCGCGGAATATTCGGCATCGTGCAGCTGGACATCGACATAGCGGCGTTTTGAGCCCGGAATGCGGCGCGGCATCGCGTTTCCTCTTGACACTGGGTTGTTCGGGACGTGTGGTGACCTGTGAAGGGATTCGGTCTCGGCACGTCGCACGGATGCGAGGACAACGCGTCGAGACATTTTTCATCGATCGGACAATGCTGGCAAGGCCAGTGATCGCCCCCAGGATGGGAGGCAGACAACGTGGAATGGATTCGACATCTTCTAGCGAATATCCGGATCGGGCCATCTTCGCGTCCGGACGATCGTCGTGACTTTAAGGCTGTCACGGACGAGTTGTGGGAACTTGTCGCCGAGTTCAAGGCGCGCGCTGAGGAGTTCGAGCGGATTGCCAATTATTACCGCATGGCTTTTGAGGAATGTCAGCGGTCTCGCGCTGCGCTGCTCTCGCGTGTTCATCAACAAGGAGATGCCTCATGAAACGTCATCTCCAATTGCTGGCCAGCACTGCGAAAGTGACATCGCCCAAAGGTGCCCTCGACTGGCGGGACCGCCTGTGGGTCTGGTGCGTGGGGATCGGACTCTCGCTGACGGAGTTTTTCACTGACGTCGGGGAATTTCTTGACTCACTCATCCTGAACGTCTCCGACAGCCTGATTCCCGAACTTACGCTGCAGGCCAAGCAAGCCACGACAATGACCGTGAAGATTCTCACGTTCCTGGCCGTGGCTTATGTGATGCAGCGCGTCCGCAAGCACCGTGGTGCGGAAGATCCATCTCAGAAAAACGAAGGAACCAATGATGCAAATGCTGCTGGCTAACGGCCTCAATCTGCAATGGCCTACGACGATGAACGGCTGGGCCATCGCCGCCTTGACGGCGTATCTCGTGCTCTCGACATTCGCGCCCACGGCCACGCAGCAGTTGCGGAACTGGCTGCTCGGAACTGCGATGGCCCAGACGTTCAACGGGTCGCCGCCCACACAGGCGCTCAATGAAAGCCTGATCGTGAAACGCCGCTGTGCAGACTTGCGCAAAGCATTCCCGGATGCCGAACCACAATTGCTCATGAGCTGGGTGGAAAAAGGGCTCGACATCGAGCAGGCCGGCCAGGAGTTCCAGGAACGACTCCTCGCGGAAGTGAAGGATCTGCGGAAGAAGGTTCAGTCCCAGGAGTCCACGTGAAACAGGATCGCCTCATTTGTCTGATTGCGATTGCTCTGCTCTGGTGGCTGCCAGAGCAGACAATCATCGCCCGTTCGCCCTGCCCCGGCAAAGGTCTGCACGTGCTGATTGTGGAAGATCGTCTGGCACGTCGCGACCTGCCGGCCGGGCAACTCAGCGGATTGATGTCGGTCGAGATCGACAAGTTGATTCAGTCCAAAGGGGGGCATCCCAAATACATGTATGACCAGAAACAAGATGTCGCCGCGAAAGAGGACTGGGTCCAAAAAGCAATGCAACTACCCCGGGAATCCCTTCCCTGGATCGTGCTGGATCACGACGGCAATGGGACTTCGCAGGCAGCTCCCAAATCGCTCTCCGAATTTAAAACGCTGGTGGAGTCGTACTGATGCCTTACTGTTCGCCCATCGGCATCATGCCGATTATCGACCACAACAACGCTCACAAGTTCATCGATCCCAGAGTCGATGGCATCGTGCGCCGTTGTGCGATGCTGCCTCGTGACCAGCAGCGGCATCCCGATGGAAACTGTGGATTTGCCGCATTGCGACCGCTCAAGCCGTTTTCCAAGTCAGAGATCATTGCTCAGATCAAGCAACGGGATGAAGAGCGATCAGGACTCCGGCACATCCTCGGGCCCCAGGGGATGAACATTCCCGTCAAAGATCAAGGGCCGATTCTTTACTGCTGGATTTACTCGACAGTGGACACGCAGCAGATCATGTCAGCGACGCAAGGGGATGGATATGTGGCTCTCTCCGCGACGGCCGCCGGCACGATGATCACCGGAGGACGGAACCGCGGAGGATACGGTGCCGAGGCCATCGAGTTTCTTGCGCAGCATGGCACCTGCCTGGAGTCCGAATGGCGGGAACATCAGATCAATTTGCGATTGCGCACGCCGGCCGTGCTGGAATCCTGCAAACGTCACCGGCTCGAACAGTGGGGCGAGCTGCCTCGTGGTGATCTCAATCAATTGGCCACGGCTGTTCTGCTCAACATCCCCGTCACGATCGGACTGAACTGGTGGGGGCACCAGGTCACGATCATCGACGTCGTTCTGCTGGCAGGCGGAGTGATCGGGTTCGTGTTCCGCAATTCGTGGGGCACGCGATGGGGAGACAACGGCTATGGCGTCCTCACACCGGAGAAAGCCAGGGGCGACATGTTCTATCCGATCAGCGTTCTGCCTCGCGATGAAACGGCGGATTCGCGGACACGCGAGTACCGCCTGGCTGGCTGATCACGCGCGAAATCAACTTTGGAAAGGACAATCATCATGCAACCCAATCGTCTCCATCTGCTGCTCCTGGGCGTCATCGGCCTCCTGGCCCTGGCTGCCCCCGATCCCAATGTCTCCGCGACTCCGCAGACGCCGGAGATTTCCGCCGTGGTGCCAACCGACTTTGGCGACGTGGGAATTGTGGGGGAACTGCTGGGAGCGCCGGCAGATGTATCCTCCCAGTCCGTTGCCGCAGCGGCTCCCGCTCCGGACATCGAGCCGGATGCGGACTCCGATGCTCCGGCGTTTCCGGAGGTCGAAGAATTGCCGGCACCGCCTGAGCCAGTGGCCGGCATCGCTCCGGCCGCAGCGGTCGATCATTCATTCACCCAGGCCGTCTTCCCCGTTCAATGTGCGAATGGGGATGGGGGATCGGCGGTCGCCATTGGGCCCACCACGCTCGTGACCGCGCAGCATGTGGTGGAGCGGGCTGGCTCGCAATGCCGTGTGACCGTCAACGGCCAACAGTATCTGGCCCGAATCACACCGATACCTGGGGCTGACAACCGGCTGCGGGACGCGGCGTTCCTTTCCATTTCCGGAGTGCAGCTCCCCTATCTTTCGATCCGTGAGCCGGAGTACTTCGAGCCCGCCCGGCTGTACGGACTGCGCACCAACCAGGTGCAGACCGGATTTGTCACGGCGGATCGCACCGTCTCGCTGGATCCCCAGTTTCCGGGGACGCGGCAAGGCGACTCGGGAGGCGCGATCGTCGGAGAAGATGGCAGCCTGATCGGGATCATCTCCGGATCGGACCAGACCAATGCCAACGTGGCCAAGATGTGTGCAGCCACCGTCTTCGCTCAGCACGTTCCCCGGGCCGCAACGTTCAACGCGGATGCCCTGGCATTCGATCCTCCGGAGCCGGCCCGGGACCAGGCCCCCAGTTGTGCGGCACCGTCCTGTTCTGTGAACAACGTTCCACAGCAATCCTACGCGCCAGCGACCAGGTTCTGCCGGCGTGGAGTCTGCCGCCCGCGTGGCCGGCTGTTCCGACTGTTTCGCTGATAGGACCCGGAAATGCATTGCCCCCGTTGCGGCGAAGTCGAAATCGAAACCTCCCCACCCCTTGCACCTTGACCTTTGGAGTTCGACACCATGAATGAGCCTCGAACCGTTTTTTTCGTTGTCGCTGCAGCCGTGATCACCGGCGTGATCGCCTGGCAGGCCGCCCGGCATGTCAGTCAGGACGAAGTGATTCGTCAGGAGCTGGCGGACACCAAGGCCCGCGCAGCTACATTGGCGGAATCTCTCGAGAACTGCCGGTCCAGTTTGCGCGTCGTGCGTCCCGGCCATCCGATTGGCTCTCCGCTGGGAGCAGCGGACGAACCACAACCGACACTGGCCAGGTAAACTAGCGATGCAACAAGAGCCTCCCATCTCGATGTTGATCCGGGCCGCACTGGCCGGTGCGGTGATCTGGCTGTGCCTGATTCTCGCGCCGGTGGCCCGGCAGGTTCCTGAGTTCCTGCAGCAGATTCGCGCCGCCAATCAGACGGCGGCCGACTTCAAAGCGAGATTCGACAAGTTGCCGTTTTTCAAGTAAGTGAGCCCCTCATGAGTCATCGCCGTAAACGTCCCACGCGATCCCAGGTGAAGGCTTGGGCGGAGCAATATGTCAACGGCGAACTCACCGCACTGCAGGCCGGCCGGCAGCGTAAAGGGGAAACGCAGATCGAGCAGGATGTTCGAGGGGCGTTCCCGCTGATTACCAGTTGGCTGCTGAGCTGGATCATCAAGTGGATCCTGCGGCAACTTTTTTTCGATCCCGCCGCCGAATGAATCGGCGGCCTCCACCACCAGTCAAGCACCAGTCAAGGATGACGAACATGGTGAAACACGCATTCCCGAATTTCACGGCTTCCACGTTCGGGGCCAAACCCAGGCTGAAGACTCCCGCGGACCTGGCAGCGGCCGTGGCTGTGATCGGCTCGATCGATGCCCGCACGCAGGCGGTCGAAGCCCATCGCAAAGTGCAAACCGATCAGCTCAATGAAGCCTGCGCCGCCGAACTGCAGATGGACGTCGACGGCGTGCTCACGCCCTCCGATACATATCGATCAACCCTCATTGCCGCGATTGAATCCTATCTGCCCAAAGCAAAACAGGACATCTTCGGCGACACTCAGACAGCCCGGTTCCCCTGTGGAGAAGTCTCCTACAAGTCGAAGTCAGCCGCGGTCGCCCTGGCAGAATCCGTCAAGGCGGCGGAAGTCGCCGACAAGCTGGCGAAACGCAAGAAGTTGATGGATCTGCTCAATGGGCTCCTAGAACAGACCGGCCTGGAAGGCTGGTTGCGGCTGAAGTTCGAGCTGGATCTTTCCGCAATCCAGAAGCGTTTCAGGAGCGGCAAGCTGAAGAAGAAAGACCTGCCGACCGGTCTGACCGTGGTTGCTGCCGGCGAGACCTATGCGGTCAAGCCTTATGCCGCGCCGGATCGCCTGGAAACGTCCGCCGCATAAAGCAAGTTGCTCTGGCTTGTGCCCATGGTCGCTCTCAAAAAACGAGCTGTGAAGAAAGCTGCTGCGCGGAATTCAACTCGCGCAGCCACGCGACCGGTCCGTAAGAAGGCTGTCAAAAAGAAGGCTCGATCCGGTACCAAGCCAAAGAAGGTCGACCTGTCTGGAAAACGTCGCCAGAAAACGCCTGTTGCTGATGAACCGGATCCGCAGCTCCTGTTCGATGCAGCCAAACTGGTTGCCGATGCTGAGAAGTATGAACGGCACAAGGAACGGACTCGCAAACGCCAGGCGTCAATCAGCGGGGCCGGGCGGGAAATTGGTCCCCTTCCGGATGTTGTCGATCCCGCGCGAAAGGAGGCCTGTCGGCACAACTTTCGGTTGTTCTGCGAATCCTATTTCCCGGACATCTTTTTTCTCGGCTGGTCTCCCGAACAACTGCTGGTGATTCAGCGGATCGAACGTTGCGTCTTGCATGGCGGCCTGTTCGCCGTGGCGATGCCGCGCGGAAATGGAAAGTCCTGCCTGTGTGAAGCGGCTGTCCTGTGGGCCGTGCTTTACGGTCATCATCACTATGTGATGTTGATTTGCAGCACATTCGAGAAATATCGGGATGAAGCGCTCGACTCGATGAAGACGGCGCTGGAGAGCAACGAGCTCCTCCTGGAAGACTTCCCCGAAGTCTGCTATCCGATCCAGTGCCTGGAAGGGATTGCCCAGAAAGCCAAGGGCCAGACCCTCAATGGCGAACGGACGGCGATCCAGTGGTCAGGTCGCCGGCTGATTCTCCCGACCGTCGCGGGCTCTCCCGCCAGCGGCGCCATCATCGGTGGAGGCGGCCTGGGAGCGGGGACGATTCGCGGATCGAAGTTCCGCACCCGTGACAACAAAGTGCATCGCCCCTCACTGGTGATCCTCGACGATCCGCAGACGGATGAATCCGCGGAAAGTGCAACGCAGTCCGCGAAGCGGGAACGTCTGATTTCCTCCGCCGTGCTGGGGATGGCGGGACCGGGACAAAAGATTTCCGTGATCATGCCCTGCACGGTGATCCAGCGCGGTGACATGGCGGACCGGATGCTGGACCGGGAGAAACATCCGGAATGGAAGGGACACCGCACCGCCATGATCATTCGCTGGCCAACGCGGATGGACTTGTGGGAAGAATGGGATGAACTTCGCCGGAAAGTCTTGAGGAAGGATGACGACCTCAACAGCGATGAAGATGATCCGGCTCCCGAAGCGACGGACTTCCTCAAGAAAATCTATGCGGAGGCGCACACCGATGGGGCGGTCTCCTGGGATGCGCGGAAGCTGCCTTATCACGTTTCCGCGCTGCACCAGGCGATGGAATTCTATTTCCGGGACCCGGTTGGATTTTTTTCCGAATACCAGAACTGGCTGATGACGCCTGGCTCCCCCTCCGATCCGACGACTTCCGAGGATCTGCATCTGGATGCCAGTGTCATTAATTCGAAGTACTCCGGATATGCTCCCGGCGTGCTGCCTCCGGACACACAATGGGTGACAGGTTTTATCGATTGTCACGATCGCGTGCTGATGTGGATGCTCTGCAGCTGGGCTCCCGATTTCACCGGGACGATTCTGGCCTATGGTTCCTGGCCGGAAACATCCCGCCTGACCTATTACGTGGGGAGTTTTCGGCCGACACTTAAAGAGAAGCATCCCGGCACTGGCCAGGACGGCGCCTTGACCGCGGGCCTGGACGCACTTGCCAATGTCATGCTGGAAAAGCAGTTCAGTCGAAAAGACAGCCTGAAACTGTCAGCGGAAAAAATTCTCATCGATACAGGATATATGGGCGGAACCATCAAAAAATGGATCGATTCGCGAAACGATCAGCGGCTGCTGCCATCGGTGGGGCGACAGATCGGACCGAATCAGATGCCGTTCGCCCAGTGGAAGCCCCGCGCCGGTGAACTGCACGGCGACGGCTGGCTCGTCCGCAAACCTTACAGAGGCCAATACAGGGGACGGCACTGCCTGATCGACACTTACGCGTGGAAGGACTTCGCCGCGCGGCGTTTGCTGACGGCAATCGGTGATCCGGGCTGTGTCTCCCTGGTCGGCTCCAAAGCCCATCGTGGCCTGAATCACGAGTTTCTGGCGCGGCAACTGGCGGCCGAACAGGCGCGACAACTCGAAGGCGACACGAAAGTCAACGCCTGGGATAAGCGTCCGGGCGAGACGGAAAACCACTGGTGGGATGGCTTCGTCGGGAACTGCGTGGCGGCGTCGATGCTGGGGGCTCGGATCGGCGGAAAGGATGCTGTACCGACTCCTGTTGCCCCACGTGCTCGGGCTCGCGTCCGCGCCACCCCACTCCCTGATGGTCGATCCTTTTTTATCACTCGTCGATAACTCATCGCAACAACAATGCACGGAGTCAATCATGCCGACATCGCCCAAAGCTACGAAATCCAAAGCCACGAAAGTGCCGCCGGCAAGCGAAGGCACCGGAGAGCAGCCCGCAGCGGTTTCATCACCAAATCCCGATTCCGGCACCGTGCTGGCATTGCCGGTGCTGCTGACTCCGCCGATCACATTTTACGGCGCGCGGCACATTGAGATGCGGCTCACCGCGGACCAGTCCCGCAAGATAACCGCCCTGATGTATTCACTCATGCACCAGGGGGAAGAGATTCAGCGGGCACCCGATGCGCTCCGCTGGCTGATCGATCAACTCCCCATGCCGGAAGACTTCGACGCTCAAGCCTGATCACGCATGTGATCAATCCGGTTTTCCGAAGCGGATTCCGCGTTCCCGTGTGCTGCACATTTCATAGAGTGCGTTTTTTCCAGTGGGAAGATGTGATGCTCAACAGTCAGTCGACGAATGCAGATGTCTTCGCTGCTTACGATGACAATGCCGCTTATGACCTGAATGGTTCCGTCTCGCAGGCCCAGATGTTCGTCGCCGCCTGCCGGATCCTGCTCCGGCGACTGCCGAAGCGGGCCGGCAATGATGGCCAACAGATCGAAACCAACGCCGATCTCATTCGCCGGGAACTGGATCGCGCCCAGTCCTGGATCGATGCGCGGCGATCGACCGCGCGGGGCGGATCGCGGTGTTTCGACCTGGGACACAGCCGCGACTGACAACTAGGATTCCACATGTCGCGCCATCGCTCATCACACACCCGTCTGGATTTCCAGCAAGCCTGGAATGATCTCCGATCCGATTTCCGAATGGGTGAGGATTCGCGGTTTCACTCTCGGCTGAAGGGGGTGCGTCCCAGCGGATCCGGTGCGGACTATCATTACCGGAACGAACGCCAATGGCTCCACATGCTCGAACGGGCCAGGTTCTATCGGCGGGAAGATCCTGTTGTGGGGCAGGGCGTCCGTCGGCTGGTGTCAAACATCATCCAAGATGGCTTCAATCTGGATGTTGATACAGGTGATAAGGAGCTCGACAAAGATCTGACCGACCGCTGGATTGACTGGTCGGAGCATCCGGACCAGTGTCACTCCGAGCAGGAATTGACGTTTCAGCAGCTCGAGCGCCTGACGATCGACCAGGTCATCACGGATGGAGACTGTTTTTTCCTCCCGCTGCGCGAGGGATCGTTGCAACCGGTGGAATCGCATCGCGTGCGGACTCCCTCTGGAACCACTCGCAATGTGGTGCATGGAGTCCTGCTCTCCGAGCGAGCCAGGCGGGAAGAGTATTGGATCACGAAAGATGACCTGGGGCTGAACCAGCCGCTCTCCCGCGTCTCGGATGTGGCCCGATACAAAGCCCGGGATACGGACGGGCATCGCCAGGTGCTCCATATTTATGAACCTTACCGGTTCTCTCAGCGCCGTGGAATCACTTGCTTTGCTCCGACCTCGTTCACGATCGGCGCGCATGATGATATTCAGTTCGCCAATCTCGTGAAGCAACAGATTGGTGCGCTGATTGCCATCGTGCGCGAACGGGGAGAGATCTGGGAGCCGCCGGCCCGGCCGAGTCATCTCGGTGAGCCATCCGAGGAAGAGACTCATGGGTACACGCGGGCCATCGAAGGACTGGCGGCCGGCCTTGATGTGGCTGGCGAGAAAGGTGAGAAGCTCTCGATGTTTTCGGCCGATGTGCCCGGACCGAATTTCCGCGACCACACGATGCTGATTCTCACATTCATCGCCATTAACCTGGATCTGCCGGTGGCGGTCCTGTTGCTCGATCCGAGTGAGACCAATTTTTCGGGCTGGCGCGGCGCGATGGACCAGGCGCGGCAACGCTGGCGGCAAATCCAACAATGGTTCATCCAGGTTTTCCACACGCCTGTCTATGAATGGAAACTGCGGCAGTGGATGGCAACGGATGCGGTCCTCGCCCGGATGGTCAGCCGCTCGGACATCAGACTGTTCAATCACACCTGGAATCCTCCCAGCTGGCCATATCTTGAACCCCTGAAGGACGCCGCTGCGGATGAACTGCAGGATACGAAGCTGCTCAACAGCAAGCGCCGACTGCAGGCAGCCCGCGGCCGGGATTGGGAGACAATCAGCTCCGAGATCGTGGCGGACAATGCCAACATCATCCGCAAGGCACTGCTGGAAGCCGGTCTGATCAATGCCGAATTCAGTAATGCCAAACTCGACTGGCGGGAAATCTTGCGATTGCCAACCGCGGACACCGTGGCGGCAACGCTGGCCTGGGGCAACGAGAAAGGGAAGAATTTATGAACGGTTATTCTCGCCCGAAACTTTCGAAACTCCGTGACGTCAACGATTCAGCCCGATCTCATGGTGACGTGATTGCCTGGGATGCAGAGACTGGCAAGCATGTCTATCTGGGGGTCACGCTGCAAAGCCTCGGAGCCGAAGCGGCTGGCACAGCAGCAGCTGCCGTTGACAGTCACGTCGCTGAGCCAAATCCTCATCAGCAATACGCCCTTAACATTGCTGTTGATAATGCATTAGCAGCCAAGGCGGATCTCGTTAGCGGAGTGATCCCGACCGCGCAGATACCTGCCATCGCTATTAGCGAATTTCTTGGCTCAGTCGAGAATGAATCGTCGATGACAGCTCTGTCTGGTCAGCGGGGCGATTATTGTTACCGCACAGACCTGCAGTCTGCAGTCTGGCTCACGACAGACGATCCGACTGATGCCGAGAACTGGCTGCAGGTGGCTTTGCCCTCCGTCAGCGTGCAATCGGTCAACGGGCAGACGGGAACAGTTGTTTTGGCAGCCAGCGATGTGGGAGCTGCGACGGCATCAGCACTCTCAAGCCATGCTGGAGATACCAGTAACCCGCACAATGTCACTCAGTCACAAATTGGATTGAGCAATGTCAGCAATGACGCTCAATTAAAGGTTTCAGCAGACTTGTCGGACCTGCATGATGCTGCAACAGCTCGAAATAATCTCGGTCTGGGCGAACTCGCTGTTCAGGACTCACTGAGCCATGACAATATTGCAGGTCTGGCAGATATTCTGTCTGCGAAGGCGGATTTGGTAGACGGTAAAGTTTCAGCATTTCAGCTGCCAGAGATGTCACCGATCGCCGACTTTGCACAACGTGACATGCAGATCTCGAAATTTCTGGCTGCTCCGTTCTATAGCCTGAACGGTTTTGCTAACAACTTTACGTCGAAAACAATTATTGACACAGTAAATTCTGTGGATGTTGACATCAGTGAAAGCGGAGTTGTTAGGTTCTTACCCGCCTCGACAACGGGGGCAACTGCCTCAGTTCCCCCAGCGTACACAAACGTTAATAGAAGTTATAGTCTTACTAATAGTGCGAATCTAACGCAAATCTATTTCTACACTCCAGTAGGATTGGTAAATTTGAAATTAAAAATCTTGCTAGAGAACTCTTCGTCAAATTACTCGTACGTGACGGAGCAAACTGTTTCAACTGTAGCATCCGGATGGAATAGGGTATTATTAGATGCTCCCTATGCCGTACCCGGTGCCGGAACTTATCGTATTGCCTATTATTATCCTTCTGCGGGGAATCCCGGGACTGTATCGATTGGCCCACCCAAGCTGCGATCATTTATTGCTGGAGATGTCACTACTAGTAGTGTGAGCGGATTTACGGCAGACACAGGGTCACTCTTCCCCACTAGGGTGCTTTATGACGGAGATGATGACCTCGATCTGAGGATTACGGGCCAGACATTGAATATCGAACCGGCACTGGTTGATGCTCATTTCCTGGTGAATGAAATCGAGGCATTAGGATCTGATGTGCGGCTCTATGCTTCTCGCGACGGGGGGAATACCTGGCAACAGGGGAACCTCGAGCAGCTTGGCAATCTTGGGACATTAAAATTGTGGCGGGCAACGGAAATTGACGTTTCCGGACAACCCTCGGGGCAATCACTCGCCCTGCGGATCGTCACCTCGAATGGCAAGCAGTTCAAAATTCACGCTATTGCTGGAAGTGGAAGAGTCGCATCATGAGCTGCACCGTTGTTTTTTATCACGACACGCCAGGGGAATCATTAACGCTCATTTTGCGTGATGCCGCCGGTGCAATTGCAAATAGTGGTGGAACATCGCTCGCGGAAGGTGCCGGACTCCGCTATGCAGCCAGCGTATCGCAAGCATTGGCGGGCTGGTATCTCGCCCAGATTTATGATGCGGATGATGATATTATTTATACCGGCAGCGTGAAAGTTGCGAATGATAGCGGCGTCTATCGGATCGATGATCCGGCTGCTGAAATCCCCGCTGCCGGCCCGACGGCCAATGCGATTGCCAGTGCGATCTGGTCCGCAGGCCAGCGGACGCTCACGAAGTTTGACTTCAACGTCACAGCTGAAGTGAATCCGGAGGAACTGAGCGGAGCCATTGGCGAGGCAATGGGCGATGGTATTTCAGTTGCTGTCGCCAGCTTCACGCCTGCCGCGCTGGCTCAATTGGTGGGCCAGCGAAAAATTGTCGTCTTCGATTGCGGTGTAGTCATTGGGAACAGGCTGAAAATCCTCCAGCGAGACGCCTACCTCGACTCGCTGGGGAGTGCCCTCAAATTTTCCAGGATCGACTTTCCGGATTTGACTGACGGAGACTCGGCTTACTTTTGTGCTGCATTGCTGCCGGATTCAGCAGTGCCGCCGATTGAATTCGAGGGTGAAATCGTCCAGCCAACCGATGTGAAGTTGCTGCGATTTGAACGCACCTCGGCGCAGACCGCGCGATGGACGCCCGGCCATTACCGAGCTCGTGTAGAAGTCCGATTTGCATCCGGAGACATCCGGGAGTTCACCGGATTCGAACTGCAGGTCATCAAAGCGATCGGTGCAAACGGCTGATCAATCCGATTTTCCGAACCGGATTTTCAGCCTGATCGAGTCCGCGACGTTCTAAAGTCGCCTCCTATGGCTGACACACCGCTGCAACTGGATCTCTCACCGCTGGAGCATTCCCCGGTCGACCTGTCTCAATTCATGGGACTGTGGTCGATCGACGAAACCCATGCACTCCAGCTCTTGCAACACATTCAGCAGCTCAACTGGACTACGCATCTGGTCCTGAATTCCGAAACACGGATCGACAAGCTGGAAAGCCGGATTGTCGCCGCCGATGAAGTCGCCGGAAGCTCCAGCGGCGGAGCCATTGCCGTCATCTCCATCGATGGGGCGATGACGAAACGAGGCAGTTCTCTGTCTCAGGGCGGGTCCACGATTCGCGCCCGCCGGGAGATCCGCAACGCAGTCGGCAATCCCGAAGTGGTGGGAATTCTGCTCAAGTTTGATTCACCGGGGGGGACTGTCTCGGGCACGCATGACTTGGCGATGGATGTCCGCCAGGCGAATGAGTCCAAGCCGGTCTGTGGATTCATTGAAGATCTGGGAGCGTCGGCCGCATATCGCGTGCTAGTGGAATGCGACCAGATTTTCGCCAATGAGCCCTCCGCGCTGGTCGGCAGCATCGGCACATTAATGGGACTCTATGACCTTTCTGGTTTGGCCAGCCAGAAGGGGATCAAGCCGGTGGTGATCAAGTCCGGACAGCTCAAAGGGACCGGATTCGAAGGCATGCCAGTCACGGAAGAGCAGCAGGCATACCTGCAGAGCCTGGTCGATCAGCATCAAACCGAATTCAATGCCGCGGTGGCGCGAGGCCGCAAACAAAAGGTCGACCACGTGGCGACGAACTGGGCCACCGGTCGCGTCTGGCCAGCCAACGACGCACTCGCGATGGGGTTGATTGACGGGATTCAGTCCTTCGACCAGACACTTTCGCAACTGGCGGATCAATCCCGAAAACGCTCCGCCGGCCGCAAGGCAATTTCTCACCCTAAAACCGAACGGACGAACTCCATGCCTGAGACCACAACTTTCCTGACCATGGCCGCCGTCATTGCGGCCTGCGCCGGCTTCGATCGGAACTCCGGAGATGATACCCGCTTTGCCGTCGACCAGCTCGAACGCAATGCGGATCTGGACACGATCCAGAAGAATTGGGCCGAAACATTGAAAGCCCGTCTCGATGCTCGCGAGCAAGAGGTCAAAGACCTGCAGATCAAAACGAAATCAAATGCCGCCTCGGCTCCCGGCGTCGATCCTCTGATCACCGGCAGCAGCAACGGAACTCAAGCCGAAGGATCGGCCACGGAAGAGTTCTGGGCTGCTGTCGATCAGAAACAGGCACGTGGCATGTCCCGTCAGGACGCGATTTCGAAAACGGTGGTCGAAGACAAGGATCGTCATCAACGGTTCCTCCAGGAACACAACAAACAACATCGCCGCAAGTAAGAGCCACGATGTCCTGACCTCTGTTCCTTCACCTCTTTTCCTTTGGTTCCGCCATGTCTCAATATACCGATGGCCCCACCCGCACGTTCACCGCCAGCGCGGCCCTGGCTCCCCATCTGCGGGTGAAACTCACTTCCGGAAAAACAGCCCTCGCGGGAGCGGCCGACATCGACATTGGCACTGTGGAAGGACGTGCCTATGCCGATGGCAATTTGCATGCCGTGCGGCTCCGCAACGCACCAGGCACCCGCAAAATGGTGGCAGCCGGGGCCATCGCCGAAGGGGCCGACGTCTATGCCGCTGCGTCCGGAAAAATTGACGACGAGGGCACCATCATTGTCGGCACGGCTCTGGAAGAGGCCACGGCGGACGGTGACGTCATCGAAGTTCTGCCGCTGACGGTGCAAGTCACCACGATCGAAGAAGAGACCTGACACACTCCGTGAGCGCCGGGGGCGTTGGGTTTCTTCCAGTTTCCCATGCCTCCGGCCTCTTGAATCATTCGCCCTCCCTGTTCCTTTCAACTGCACGGACAAATCATGCCGACTTCCAAGAATTCACTCGCGACGCTCCGCCCGGACCTGGGTGGCAGCATGGAAGCCTTCAACCTGGAGGCCGACCGGGCGGGCTTCATCGCATTGCAGGTCCTGCCGGTCTTTGACGTACCGGAACAAAGTGGCACGTTCGGAGTGATCCCCGTCGAGGAGCTGCTGCGCGACGCAAGCACGGAACGGGCTCCTAAGTCTCGTTACAGTCGTGACGATTTCGAATTCGAAGATGAGTCCTATGCCGTCTCCGAGCATGGTCACGAGTCCCCGATCGATGACCGTCTGACAAAGATGTATCACCATTACTTCGATGTCGAAGTCATCGCGGCTCGGCGTGCTCGCGACAAGGTCCTCCGTAATATGGAGAAGCGGGCTGCGGGCGCTCTGTTCAACACGGGGACCTTCGCCAATGCCGCCGCGGCCAGTGCCTGGACCCCTGCCAATTACGGGACCTGCACGCCGCTGGTGGACGTGGAGAATGCCGTCCAGAGTTTGTGGTCGGCCTGCGGTCTGTGGGCCAATGGCATGATCATCACGCGGCAGACCTATCGCCACCTCCGGAACTGTGAACAGGTGACAGAACGACTCAACAGTCACGGCATCCGGGACGTTGTCCCCGAAAAAGTCACGCCAGCCATGCTGGCCCTGGCGTTTGATATTCCGAATGTGATGATTGCCGGCGGAACCAAGAACACCAGCAAGGAAGGCCAGGCAGCGGGATTCGGAGCCATCTGGAACAAGAACCTCGTGATGGTCGGGGTGTTCGCGACGTCGAACGACATCGAGGAGCCCTGCATCGGTCGCACGTTTCACTGGTCCGAAGATGGATCGGAAATCGGTTGCACGATCGAGACCTATCGCGATGAGACGATCCGCGGTGACATCGCTCGCGCCCGGAATGACACGCAGCAGAAACTGATCCAGACCGCCTGCGGCCGCCTGATTACCGGCGTCAATCCCTGATCCCTGACCTCTGATCCCTCCCCCATGGACGGCTTCAACGAACTCCTCGGCTCCGGAATGCAATTGCTGCATGGATTCTCCAGTGCGGCGGCCGTGTATCGTCGCGCCGCCCGAGAGGAAGGGGAGCAGAATCTTTGCGTGGCGATTCAGGTCGCCTGGGGCAAGACCGAATTCGAAGAGTTCAGTGAACGGGCCGTGATGCTCTCCACCGAAGCGGAAGACGCCCTCATTGAAGACTCTGCCAAATTGATCGACCTGATTGAACAGCCGCGTCCCGGCGATGTCATCACCCAGGGCATCCGCAGGTGGGAGGTGATGGGCATGGGGGAGGAGCCTTGTTTCCGATATGACTCGGCCGGCCGGCACTTCCTCCGCATCCATACCCGCGTTGTCAAGGAGTGAAGCGATGTCCATTCTGGTTGATGCTCGTCAGCGATTATTTGACATGATCGATCTGCGATCCAATGACCTCGAAAGCCTGAATGACCAGTTTGAAGAAGAGCATGAGCTGCTGGCATTCATTGTCAGATTCGAACTGAAACAGGCTTATCTGCCACGCATATCATTGCCGGAACTGGCGGAATCCCCGCGCGTGACGTTGATTGGCCTGGGAGCCGATCAATCGCTCTCCAGCCGCGGACGCCTGCATGTGGTTGACCAGCCGGTTCAGGTCTGCCTGCAAGCCAAGATCGATCCGCAAGACGATGCGGAGATCCAGATGTATGTGATCCTGCTGGAGCAGCTCCAGGAATGTGCCCGCATTGCCAGCCAGCCCGGTCTCACCTGGCTGCGGAATGAAGCTCTAAAGGATCGCAGTCGCACCCCGTACGACTTCGTCCGACTGCGGGATGCTCACACGTTCGAAGGCGTGTTCACGGCGTACTACCGCCGCGGCACCACATAGTTTACTGAAACTCACTAATCCAACTTTGTGGAGCAGACCATGACGGAAATTGCCCGGACAGGCCGTGACTTCTATCTCTACTTCGCGACTGCTGTGGCCGGCGGAGCTCCCGCACTCACGCTGATCGATGAATGCGAAGATGTGAACGTCTCGGATCTGCAATATGCGCTGGCCGAACTCAAACGCCGCAAGAGTCGCTGGAACCTGAAAGTGGCCACCACGTTGTCGGCGGCCATTACGTTCAAGCTCTGGCACAAACTCAGCCCGACGAAGTTCGACGCCCTGCGGACGGCGTTCTTCGCGCAGACGCCACTTGAGGTCTGGGTCCTCAATGGTCCCGCTGCGACTGCCGGCAGCGAAGGGCTCAAACTCCCCTGTCTGCTCACCCAGTTCCCCTGGAACCAGCAGCTCGAGGAAGTCTCTTCGCACGATTGCCAGTTCGACCCCACTTATTTTTATGACACCGAGGAAGAGGAAGAGCTGGAACCGGCGTGGGTGGTCACCGAGGGGGGCGGTGGGGAGACGTGATCACGCACGTGATCAGCCCCGGCTTCCGTAATTCATCATCCCAACCATCACAATGGAGTGATCATGTTCGAACTCGAAAATTCCAGTGTCGTCTCTGAAGTCCGCGTACAGATGGCGACCATGCGTGTCGCCGACGTGCGGGCCGCCCTGCGGGGGCGATCCGATCCGGCCGCGCAGCGACTACTCAAAGCGATCGCCAAGCTGGGGCCCAAGGCCAAGATCACCGTACGGATGAAAGATCTGCAGGCACCTGGCGAATTACCTCCCTCCGGGGCAGCACCGGCTGCGCCGACAGTCAGTCCATCCTCGGTCGCCTCCATCGGCAGCGTGGAGCCAGCCGAACCGGAGACCGAAGAGGCGGTCACATTGACCGCCAAAACGCTCAAGAAAAAATAAGTCGCCCAGTGAATAACAGTGAATAACAGTGAATGAATTGCCTCACGGAGAGTGATCTTGTCGGAATACACATTTCAGGATTCGGCCGGCCGGCAGTGGGATCTGGAGATTTCGCTGGCCGCCGCCAAGCGGATCGACAGCTGTGATTTCAGCGAACTGATCGAGGAAGAAATTTCCTTCCTGGAACCGCCGCCGAAGTTCTTCGAGCTGGTTCTACAAAAAACATCACTGCAGTTCGCGATCATCTGGTGCATCATTCAGCCCCAGGCCATGAAGCTGGGACTGGATCAGGACGCGTTCTGTGAAGGGATCAAGCCGGCGGTGCTGACTCCCGCGAAACAGGCCTTGTGGAGGGCGATTGCCGATTTTTTCCCACACCTGCGGACCTCGCTTGTCCGCCTCGCCGAAATCCACAGCAAGCATCTGCTCAAAGCCGATCAGAAGCTGGCCGAGCTGGGGGACAAGGTCGAGAAACTGAGCGACCAGGAGCTGGACCGGGCACTGGAGCAGTTGGAGCAGGACATCCTCGCGGCCGTCGTGAAGCGTGGAACGACCTCTACCGTCTTGCCACCTATGCCGGCGTGACGGACTGGAAACGCTGCTCACTGCGTGAACTGCATGTGCGGGCCGAAACCAACTTGCTCGACCGCTGGGACCACACCGCCAGTATTGTCTCCGTGATCCACAACCTGATGGGCCTGGTGCATAACAACCTGGGAGGGACGCCAAAGATGAAAGCGAAGCCGATGCAGGCGTTTCACCCTTTGCGGAATCAGCAGCACTCCTCCGGAGAGAAGTTGAAAATTACCCGAGAGAATTTTCATGTGCTGAAACAGATCTTCGTCGGAGGGGAATGATCAGATCATGCCGGCTCAGATCACGCTCAAAATGACGGATCAGTTTTTCGATCGCGCGGCGATCCAGGCCGCAGTGCGACGTGCAGGAAGAGATTTCGATCGCCTGGGCCGCGCCGGTGCCATGACCAGGCAGAATGCGCGGCGGTCGCTGCGTCGAGTCCAAAAACGACACCACGCTTCAAAGCCAGGTCGCCCTCCACGAACTCATGCCCCCGATGATTTCAACCTGCGAAAAATCCTCTACATCTGGGATCCATACAACCAGGCGATGATCGTCGGTCCAGTGGGCGGTGGGCAGAAGATCGGCAAGTACACGGTTCCAGAGTTGCACGAGGAAGGGGGAAACGTCTCCGCCTCCCAGCTCTCAGAATGGGATCGCCACTTTCTGGCGCGGCTACGGCGGGACTCCGCGAAAAAGAAAAATCGGCGGCGCGGCCCAACAGCGCGGAACGGTCGTGGTCAATCCACCAAGGCGGGTGCTCACAGCAAAAAGCAGGCGATTGCCTACATTCGCAAAGTCGAATCGGGAGCACTCCCCAATCGTGACCCACAACCGACTGGCTCGCTGCATTATCCCGCCCGCCCGTTCATGCTCCCCGCACTCAAACAGATCAGTTCAAAATTCCCTGAACTCTGGGAAGGAAGTGTGCACCCATGAGTGCAGCCGCCATCAAAGCCGGCAAAGCGTTCGTCGCCATTGAAGCGATTGACAACACGGCCCGCGTCCTCCGCCGCGCCCAGGCGAATCTCGGCAAGTTCGCCTCGAACGTGCAATCGCTGGGAAAACGGATCATGACGGCGACAGCTCTCATCGGAGCACCAATGGCGTTGTCGCTGCGCAGTTACCAGCAATTCGATGACCAGATGCGGATCGTCAAAGCCGTGTCGCAATCTACAGAATCGGAGTTCCAGGCTCTCACCGCCCAGGCGAAAGAGCTGGGCCGCACAACCTCCTTCACGGCCGTTGAAGTGGCGGCATTGCAGAAGGAGCTGGGGAAGGCTGGATTCAGCGCAGATGACATGCTGGCCATGACACCGCACACCTTGGACCTGTCCCGCGCAGCCGATGTGCCCACAGATGTCGCCGCCGGCATCGTGGCTTCCAGCCTGCGTCAGTTCAATATGGATGCCACGGAAACTCAGCGCGTGGCGGATGGTCTCACGGAAGCGGCCAACGGCACATTCAATTCGGTTCAGGATATCGGCGAAGCCCTCAAATATGCCGGCCCGATCGCCAATCAGTTCAACATGTCATTCGAAGAAACTTTGGCCCTGGTCGGTGCCCTGGGAAATATCGGGATTCAGGGCAGCATGGCGGGAACCGTCCTCCGGAACCTGCAGCTCCGTGCGGCCGCCTTGCCCAAAGATTTTTCGGCCATCGGTGTGGCCACGATGGATGCCGGTGGGAACCTGCGCAATTTGATCGAGATCCTGGATGATGTCGACAAAGCCACCGCCTCGATGGGAACCGGGAAGCGTGCCGAGATCCTGAACAAGCTCTTCGGCGTTCGGTCCATCACCGGGGGAGCGGCCCTGGCCGGCGACACCGGCGGAATTCGGGAACTGTTGACACAGATCCAGAATGCGGGCGGCGTGGCCAATAAGTCCGCCAAGGATTTCGATTCCGGCATTGGCGGTGCCTTTCGCCGGTTCACCAGCGCGCTGGAAGGAATCCAAATTGGAATTGGCAAAGCGCTGGAATGGATGGGGAGCTACTTGGACAAAGGAGCGGAAATCCTGACAGCGACCACCGAATGGATCGGAGCGAACCAGCGGTTTGTCGTCAGCTTTGCATTGATCGTGGGAGGAGTGATGGCTTTGGGAGCCAGCCTCGTCACACTCGGTTCGATCATCAAGTTGATTGCCTTTTCCCTGACACCTTTCCACCTGGCCCTGGGGTTGCTCAAGCCGCTCTTGATTCTGCTGCCGAACCTGATTGGATTGCTGTTTTCTCCTCTGGGGGTCCTGATCGGTCTCATTGCCGCAGTGGGCTACGTCTGCCTCCAGCTGACGGATGGCTGGTCGGAAGCTTGGAACAATGTGTCTTCAACGTTCCTCGCCGCCTGGGGAGGCATTGTCGAGAAGATCATGAGCGGGGACCTGTCAGCGGCCAGCAAGATTGCCATGGCCGGGCTGCGCGGGGTCTGGGCCGATGCCATTGCGGGCATGCACAAGATCTGGATCAGTTTCAGGAAGTCCGTGGCTGAAGCCTGGCTGGGCATGCTGAACAAGATCCAGAAAAAAACGATCGAAGTGCAAACGGACATCGCCAGCATCTTGCTTAAATGGGCTGCACTCGACAAGGACAAGGATGGAACCATGCTGGCAAGAGGACAAATTGCCCGCATGTTGCTGGGCGTGGACCTGCGCGAGCCAGATCGCCGAGGGAAAGACAATCCTTGGGGCATCCATGTCGGCCAGGATGGTCAAGGTGGCGATCTGGTCGATGCACTCGCCACGAATCAGCAGATCGGAACCAACAAACAGAATGAGGTTGATGATACCACGGGCCAGGCATTGGCCAAATTGACGAAAAAATTCGATGAGGAACGGAAAGAGGCGGATGCATCTGCAGAAAAAGCCCGCACGGAACTGGCGGCTCTCCTGAATCCCGCCCAATGGCAAGGGCCGCGGCTGCCGGAGACTCCCATTACGCCCCGTGAGCAAATTCAGCAGCTCAGTCAGGGGACCGCCACGATCCCCGCAATGGCCAGCCTCGTTTCCAAGTCCCTGCCGGAATCGCTGGAACGGGGGACAGTGGCGGCCGCACAGAAGGCTCATGAAAACAAACAGATCTCGCTGCTCTCTCAGATCGCGTCGAACGGCGTGGAGGCCGCGGAAGGCATGGAGAACATGCTGGACTTCATGAAAGAGTTTGCTGCCGGATTCGAGCCCGTTTAACCCGTTGAGTGTTCTTCTCTCATGCCTCGCATCATTGATGTTAAAGCGGATGACTTCAGAGCCGAACAGGTCTTTACCCAGGGACGTGTGCAGAAGCGGCTGCGCCTGACGTACCTGGTCGACGCCAGCGACATCGCCAGCGATGTCGTCACCGAGGAAGATATCCTGGCCACGACTGGTCTGCCATTGCTCGGGCAGACGCTGCGCGGTGCCTATTGTGTAAGCCGGGAACCAAAAGAGCTCGCCAGCCTGGCGAGCCTGTGGGAAGTCGCCTGTCGGTTCGATTCACAGATCGACGTCAACCAGGTCGACGAAAGTGAGTTCGATCCGGAAGACCGCACGCCCGACTGGGAATGGGACGCGGAGATGGTGGACGCGGTGCTGGAATGTGATGCGGTCACCGGGAAACCGATCGTCAACGCCGTGGGCGAACCACTGATCATCACCGGTCCTGTCGCCATCCCCATTCTCACCATCACGCGGTTCGAGCCGTTCTTTAGTCCCGATGTGATTCTGAATTTTATTAACCGGATCAATATCACCACGTTCTGGGGCGCTCCGGCCGGCTGCGCCTGGATGTCCAAAATTTCTGACCGTGGCACCACAGTCACACTGGCCAATGGTGCTTCCGCACGTTACCGGCAGGTCTCCTATCAGATCAAATTTAATTTCGCACGAAATCAAGCCGGAGCTCTGATCGGCTGGAAAGCCCAGCCGCTCAACCACGGCACCAAATATTATGAACTCTCCGCCGATCCTGGCTCTGACCATTCCGTCATCGGCGTGTATCCATTTCAGGACAAGCGGGGCAACCCGACCACCGGCAACCTCGCGCTGAATGGTGCACAGGTTGGCCCGTCAGATCCCACCTATCTGGAGTTTAATCGGCTTTATCCTGGAGAACTCAATTCTCTGTTGTTGGGACCATATTTCTGATGGCTGTGCCTATTCTTCAGAAGGCGGACCTGCCGCGACTCCGCCAGCTGCTCAACACGGTTCCTTTGGGAGGATCGTTGACCTCTCGATCGGCATCCGCGCCGCCAGACCAGACGCGGAATTACATTGTCTGGATCGGTGATGATGAAGTGCCGGGCGCCACCAAATCCGGAGGCAGCACAATCCCCGGGCAACGATCGCTGGCAATCTACCAGATTACCGATGACGACGGCCCACTCAGCGAGGTCACCGACGAATCTGGAGCTGCGGTCGAAGAGATCATTTATAACCTCTCGCCGGAGCCCAGTGCACGCAACTGTTTCGAAGTCGTGATCTGTGATCGGCACACCGGACGCTATGTTCTGCCGCCGTCCCAGGAGTCGCTGGTTGCGTTCGAGCTCATTGCCCCCATGCCTCCAGAAGCCGAAGAGGAAGGGACCTGCGGTGCGGGTGGCTGGCAAGCGAAAGTGGTCCGCAGCGATCGCGGTACCCAGAGTAAAGAGATCACTGTTTATGACTTCCAGGGCTGCCTTTTGGACGCTGAAACCGAAGATCTCGTTGGCGCTCGAGGCATGGCCACGCGCACTCGTTCCGTTGAGGACGATGAAGAAGAGAGCTCCAGCTGCTGGACAGTCATCTCGCTCTGCCCCAATGCGTCCTCATCAGGATCTTCCGGAGGTGACATGCAGTCTTCAGGGGGAGTCTCTTCGGCGGATGTGTCTTCGGGCCTCGACACGATTGAAAGCGGATCTGGGACTGAAGGGGGAACAGGACCTGCCGGTTCCGGATCGGCAAATGGTTCTGGGTCTGGGGGAACAGGCGGCGGTTCTGGATCAGAAGATGGATCCGGAACCGGCGGGTCTGGTTCCGAGAATGCTTCTGGGTCAGGTGGTTCTGGTGGATCTGGAACTGGGGGATCCGGTGGGTCAGGCGACGGTTCAGGTTCCGGCTCCGGTGATGGTTCGGGATCGGGTGACAGCGGATCGGGCGGCTCCGGGTCTGCCAGCGGCAGCGGGGTTTCGGCCAGCGTCGGCGGATCAGTCGATTCAACCGGTTCGCTTTGGTCCAGTACTGGCTCTGGATCAAGCTCTAGCGGGCCGGAAGTTCCAGACTTTTCCTGTGGCTGCATCTATAAGCTGCCGGCCACGCTGCATCTCATCGGGGTGCCTGGACCTCCTCAAGCTGGAGGATGCGATGTGATCCCTGACGTCGACACAACCTTGGCATATGCGGGCGAAATGTATTTCCCAGGTATGCCGGCAGGATTGTATCACGTTTGGGATGGAGGCCGAATATCACATTGCGGCACCGAATTAATAGTCAGGTTCTACTGCACGGACTATCACGAGCAAAATGTCATAGGTCGCCTGCTGTTCTATTGCACAAATGGAGCATTCATACTGCCTGTCGAGATCGCCATCATCTCTGGCTGCGTCGATGCTGCCCCGTTCTGGGGGAGTGGTGACACGACCTATCTTGGAATTTGGGGATGCGGCGGACCAGTTGACATGCGTTCATTCACATTTAATCTCATGGAATAGTCACAAGTGAAACAACTCATTGGACGCATGCTGCAGGTTGCGGCAGGATTGTCGGAACTGCCAGACGCGAGGGTCGATGCATACCGACGACTCTTCGCGGCGCAGGGCTACTCCATGCCGCCGCGAGTGCGATTTAAGCCGGGGCGCGAACCGGCTCGCCCGACTGCGACTCAGGACGTAGTCATTGATGCTCAAGCTCCGCCCAGGTGCCAGTATCTGGGCGAGATCATCCATCGCGAGCCCTGTACGTGTGGGGCGAAACAAACCGTCGCAATTCACGCCTGCAGCCTGCACAGACGCTGTGTGGCGGCCGCTCAAAGACATCGCAAGATTAAAGATCGGGACGTGCGGGCAGCTCTCAGGGTGTGCGAAACCTGCCCAGACCTGATCAAGATCGAACAGTCGTCGGCAAACTCAGCACCACGATTTCTGCACCCCATTGCCCGACACGTCACGCAGTTTGCAGTCGGCATCACTTCCGCGCCGCGACCACAGCCAACGTTGGCAGACTGTGTACGATCAGTCATTGCCGCCGGCTTTGCTCCCACCGTGTTTGCCGAGCCTGGCACACCAGTAACGGGATTGTCCTGTCCGGTGGTGCTGCGTCCCCAAAAGCTGGGCTGCTTTCACAACTATTTGCAAACGCTCAAAGATCTACTGACCGCGAATCCTGATGCTGATGCCATTGTCGTCTTCCAGGACGATGTGATCGTCGCCAGAGAAACCCGGCTGTTCCTGGAACATGATCTCTGGCCGTCTGACAAATGCGGTGCCGTCTCACTCTATAGTCCTGATTTCTTCAGCTATGAGGTCAACAAACCGGCCGGCTTCTCTCGCCAAGGTGGCAAGTATCTGATGGGGGCTTGCGCGATGGTCTATCCCAGGACGATGGCCGAGGCAATGATCACCCGTCACACCAACTGGCGAGGCTGCGCGAAAGGTCCACCCATTAAAGATGAGACCAAAAAAAAGGCGGTCGATACCTGGATCGGTCACGCTGTGGCAGGCGAGAAGCTGCATGTCTACTACCCCAATCCATCATTGTGCCAGCACGTCGCCACAACATCAGCGATCGGTCACGGCGGAAACAACCAGATTCGCAAAGGGAAGCACTATCGCAAAAGCGGCAAGTTTTCCGGCGAGCAGGTGACGCCATTTGAAGCGATGAAAAGCAACCTGCCGTTTTTGAGATTCAACAGCGATGGCAGCATGCGGCTGGCCCAACCGCTCAGCGTGGTGATCCCAGCGTGGAACTGTTTCGACCTGACTTCTCGCTGCCTGACTGCACTGGCGACGAACGCGGACGTCTTTCCGCTTGACGTGATCTATGTCGACAACGGCAGCGAGCCGGGCACGATCGAGCAAGTCGAGAGTCTGGCTCGTTCTCTCAGCCTCCCATTGCGAACGATTTCATTCCCTGAGAACCGAGGATTTTGCCTGGCCGCCAATGCGGGGATGAAAGCCGCGAAAGGTCATGTCCTCTTGCTCAACAACGACTGCTACATTCACAAGGGCTGCCTGTCCGCGATGATGCGGCATCTCCTCAGTGATCCCCAGGTGGCCAGCGTGGGACCTCTGACGTCTGACGGCGGATCTCAATCGGTGAAGCGTCACCCGGACCTGGCGAAGAGCCGCGGCAAACGGCTTTCGATCAACAGGTCTATGCTGGTCGGATTCTGCCAGCTCAAACGCAAAGAAGCACTGGCGGACGTCGGGGTGTTGGACGAACACCTGACACACGGCCTGGGGACCGATGATGACTGGGCACATCGAGCCCGGGCGAAAGGCTGGAAACTCCTGCTGGCCTGCGATGCCTTCGTTGATCACGATCATAAGTCCACATTCAGAAGATCCGGCCAAGACCGGAGAGTGATGCAAATGGCAGCGATCAGGTATCTGAAATCGAAAGGGACGTGGCCACAATGACTGACTTGCTCTGTGCCGACCCGTGGTGTTGTAATGCCGGCGATGTCGCCACGTCACTGGCCACCGCGAATGGACTGGCGGAACGGGGCGTTCCAGTCCGCAGAGTCTCGAGCTTCCAGGGCAACCGGACAATCATCGGCGGTGGTGACCTAGTTGGCGAACATGCGCATGGCCACATCTACCGCGTCCCGGGGTCGCACATCTTGAACGCTGTGGGTGTGCGATCCGAACCAGGCGATCTGTCTTACCTGCAAGATTATCAACTGCTCTCTGCAAGAGACCACGTTGCCGCTGAGCGCATCACGGACCAGGTCGACCGACCCGTGGATGTCGTTCCCTGCCCGGCTACCTTGATCCAGCCAGCCCCCTGGGAACTCGCCTGCAGTGTCCCGCGCTGGGGCCTGCTCCAACACCTGGGGGATTACGTGGTCATCCACGCACGTCCGGAACTTTCCGGATTCGCCAACGGAGCGAGGAACATGCAGGTCATTGCCATCGAGCCCGCCCCTTATACGTGGACGCCGTGGGAGTCGCACGGCTGGCTCTTGCCGGCAACTCATAGCCCCGAACTCATTGCCGCCGTCCTGTCCCGGGCAAAAGCGGTCATCACACTCAGCCTGCACATGTCGATCCTGGCTCTCGCTGTCGGCACACCGTTCTGCTGCCCGAACCGCGGCAACGATCAGCAGCAAGAGAAGCTGCGAAACTACTGGACCCGGTCCGGTATTCCGGAAGTGATCTATGCCGGCACACATCCCGTGCAGCACGCGAGATCCCTGGCTGCGCGTCAGCGGGAAGTGCGACACAGTGAGATCCTCGCGGCGAATGAGCATCTTGATCACATTGCGAAGATCATCGTTCCGCAGTGATTCTTCACCCACTCATAATAATGCGTGATCGAGCGATTTCAAATTTTTTTGAAAACCTCAAAATTATTATACGTACCTTTATTGACTGCCTTGTAAAGGTACGTATAATAAGAGCATGCCAGACGCAATCCAACCTCACGAAAAGGAATGCACAATGCAAACAATCATCAAAGAGTGGCACAACACAGGACGCAAAGAAGTTGTCGGTGTCCGACCGGCACGAAGCCACAAGCAAGTGCATCGCATCCGAGAAGAACTGATCAGACTTAATCAGAACGCCGAGCCAGGCACGATTTATTACGCAGAGTAGTTCCCGGGGCCAAGTGGAAGCTCAATCGTCAAAAACAAAAACACAAGGAGCGAAAAACAATGATTACCTACGAAACCATCACCGTCGCACAGGCTGTTGATCGTTATGACCTGGCCGCCAATGGATCTTGCATTGACGGGCTCTACGAGATTCGGGGAGGGCGTGCCCCAATTCGGCACGCGATCGGGCACTTTGAGGCAGACGCAAATGTGACGATCGACGTCACCTCTGGCCTGATTGGCTGGAGCGACTACAGCGATTTTCTAACCGTACGCACCGGCGCCGGCAACTTTAGCCTGTTCGCTCGTCGGAAATGATGCCCAAAAGTAGCCCCGGCGAAGTCCGCAGACCGGGGCAACAACATCGTCCTAATCAATAAATCAAAGGTCTAAATAATGAGCACTCTCCCGCATCAAATCATAACTGCCGTCAGCAAATCTCTCGTAGGGAGGATTGAAGACACTCAATTGCGACTTAGAACTCAATTGTGCCGTAGATACGACACAATTGAATCACTTTGCGAGAATCTGGAAGCTTACGGTGAGCGCTATCTGGCAGCGGAAGTGCGGGAATCCGCCAGAAAAATCGCCGAGGTCCGTCTGGAAATTGCAGCACTGCAGATCAAAGAACATCTCGTCGAGACCAACGACGGCACGTTCGGTGCCGAGGAGGCGGGACGCAAAATAGGAACCGCCGATCCGAAATTTGCCACTCGCAGAGTCTATAAAACAGCCTCCGGGGCTCGGCGAGAGACTGGCCCCAGCGCGAATGAAGCACCCGGGTATACACGCCACTTCCGCACTGAAATCACGGAGGCAAAGGCGTCCTTGAGGGACGCTCAAAAACATGCCGTCCTCACGCAATCAGATTATGCGCCGGGAACTGACGCGGCAGTGCCTGCGGCTGGGCGTCCCGCAAGTGCAGCCCCAGGCCATCCGCCGCGCAGCCGGCGAAGCCTATGAGTCGGCACACCCCGGAGCTGGAGCATTGATTCTGGGGCATTCGCTCCCGTCTCCCAGTTCAGCATCGAGCAACATTACATTTGGCCACTACATTCGGGGTCTGGAGACCGTCCTCCGGCCCGCCAGTGAAAAGATCCCGCAACCTTGCGACAACCCCAATAAGGAACAGACATGACCATTTCACGACGACGCCCACAAGGTAAAGACCACAAGCATCCGCCGGCGCCTGACGCGTCGGCGCGGCACACACGGGCAGCACACCACGTCTGCCCCGATTGCGGCGGCCCCGTTCGCCGCGACTGACTGTTTTCCTTCGCCAATGTTGCGCCGCTCGAAACGGCGGCCCAGCATTGCCAGAACTCAAGGAGGGGAATAGCATGCTGGTCATCATGGCTAAAGCACGGATCGAACTGGTGATGACACCAGAAATGAGAACGGCAATCGACTCATATTGTCACGAGCACAATCTAGAGCGCTCGGAGTTTATCCGCGAATGCGTGCTCAAAAAAATTGGCCGAGCTGATCTCATCGCCACGATGCCTCCTCGTGGCCGCCCCTGGCCGAAGAAATAAGTTCCAGCATTGTGCCTGCTTGATCACGCACGTGATCAAGCATTCCCGCCGCCCGCCCGCGCGAAAGAAAGTGTGTACCAAAACCGTGCGGCTCGGCGTGCCGTCCCCCCATGAGGGAGGCGCGAAAAGGACCCGAAGGGGGGGCCTATTGGCTGGTCGATGGGCGGCCAGTAGCGTTTCGCAGCGTTGCAAAATGCCTCACTGACGCCGCGGCCCTGCCATTTTTCTTGAAAAATCTTCGTGAATAGTACTGCCTGTGATATTGCATCGCGGTATCGCGGACGATACTATTTGAGTCGTTGCAGCGAACTCAAACCACGAAAGGAAACGCAATGCAATTTCGAACACTGATTCCGACAACACTCAACGATGGGACGCCGGTTTCAACGGAGTACGTCAAGAATCTGGCCACCAAACTGGCACTCCAGTTTGGTGGATGTACCACCGAAGGCACGATGCAGGGAGTCTGGATCGACAACGGACAGATCTACCATGACGAAGTGGTCTGCCTCTCGGTTGTCTGCGAAAAGGATCAACTGGAAGAAGCCCACCAGGCTGTCATGCAGGTCGGCCGCGAGCTGCGGCAACTCGCCATGTTCTTCGAGGTGCGGTATTACGATGGTGTCCAGATTCTGAAAATTGAATGACGCTGAACGATCCGAAGGGCGAGCAACTCGCTCGCCCTTCTTTATAACTTGGAGAGATGACCATGACGAATGCACAGAAAATGCTGCAGTTTGCCCGCAAGCGGGCGGAGACCGCCAGCGACTGGATGGAACTGCACAACGCGATTTATGGTATCGGCGGCAAGCTCGGGGAATTGTTCCCGGACAAGTCCAGCCGTGTGCAGTTCTCCGCGACATCAGAGTTCGCCGCGGTGAATGAGCTGGTCGATGCTCTCTGCAAGAAGAAGGACTCAGTCCCGGCGATTGCGGGAGCCGCCGAAAAGGCCAGCGGAACATTCGTGGTGCGACTGCCGAAATCCATTCATGCAGCCTGCGTGCTGGAAGCGGAGCAGGAAGGCGTCAGCCTGAATCAGTTGTGCCTGGCCAAGCTGTCCACCAGCCTGCAAGGGCATCTGGTCTCCCATTGAAGTGATCTGGCAATTGGTGGCGGAGCGCCTTTCGTGTGAATGGTTCGCTGCAACACCGTCGCCTTGCCGGCCGGCCCATCGGTTTCGATGGGCCGGTTTTGAATTCGCTGGATATGCCACAATCTGATCAAAAGCAGATTCGACCATCTCGATCCGGGTTTGTCGAAATGTCCGGAAGATCATAGTCATTGTCACCTGCTGCCGGCTGCCGGGTAATTTTTCTCATGGCCGTGCGCACCTCATCTGGCAATTCATAAACACTGACGGGACGCTGGTCATACTGGCCCGCCAAGGCCCGGGCGACGTCTTCTTCGACGGGCGTCAGCGCGTAGATCGCTCCCTGTCCAAACAGCTTCGTGAAGGGCTTGTTGCTGGCGGTCTCGGGAACATCCACTCGCACGAAGTTGCAGCCGCCAATCGTCTGCTCCGTGACCAGGCCGGCATATTTCTGATGCCCGAAGACTTCGACCAGTGCCCATTGTTCAAATCGCGCTTGTTCCATTTCCATTCGTGGTGTCATCGTTACTGACATGGTATCACCTGTTCTTTCTGTTGAGTGGTTGGATTGTGTTTCAGCGGAAAAGTAGGAAGGTCGATTTCCAAAAGTGTTCTCAATGCAGAACGATGATTGCCGGTAATGAGCAGTTCCGTCGCCCGCTCGATGGACTGCCGGACCTCATCGGGTATCTCGATCATTTGCACGAGTGAGCAATCCGCCTGGATGACCTCTTTGACAGTGATCTGAGTTTTGATTTCCAGGAATGATGCCAGTTCGTCGATCGCGGACTGTGGGACGTCTGGTACTTCTCTTGCAGCGAATCCCCAGAATCGCATCCATCCAAGCAGTGTGCGTGGGGCCACACCAGTCAATGCGACGGCCCCGTTGCGGCCATGCTCGGCGATGGCCTTGAGCATGACGGCCTGCACCGCTGCCCGCAGTGGCCCTTTGGCTTCGGCAATGCTAGCCATGTCAGTCTTCTCCTAAGGGTTCCATCAATAGTCTTTTCCCCAATGCTCTGTATCTAAATCTAATTCCCCAAGTTGGAATACTGTTTAGTCTTGGCTTTGACTTCCGAGGTCGCGTAACCGCGAAACGTCGCATGCAGCTGGCCATGCTCCTGGATATAGGCAGCCCACCACGCCTTGCGGATCTGCCGGCAGTGGGTTTGCCCCTGTGTCGAGACTCGGATTGCTTCGCCGTCAAACGGACCGCCAACCAGTTTGGCCATCGCCTGCTGCTCAGCCTGCAGATATCGATTTCGTATGAACTTGTGGATATTGAAATAGTGCTCTTTGGAATCGAACTCCTGCAACTGCTGCAGGAGCTGAATGGCAACATACTGCGAGTCCGCTAGTGGTCCGCAGCTGATCCCATTTAATTCATCGGGATGCATGACTTCGACTTTCATCTCATCCGGGTTCCAATTGAACTCGTATCCAAGTCGCTCAAAGAATTCGACAAGTTTTCTCATCATGCCTGCGCTATAGCTTTGGGTTAACGGTTACTTCGGTTCGAGCCAGTCCCAGCCGTGGATCGTGGATCGGCGGGGATCTCCAGTTATTCTTTCCAGAGCTGCCCGGGCATTGAGCAGGTACAGCAGGATCCGCCGTGAATCAACACATCCAATCACGGGTTTTCCGGCTGGTGACAATTCAGGCTTGCACGCGAAAGGCATTTCGTCCAATTACGAACAGTCATTTCGCCCCCTTTCTGGCCTTGGCCTTGGATTTACCGGCAAAGCATTTCGGCAATGGCAACTGCGGTCCAGAGTCTTTGTCTTCGATGAGGATGGCTTGAATCAGATCGGCGCGTTTGCCGAGGGCGGCCCGGGCAATGGGGATCTTTGCGGCAATCTTCCAGTCGTTGCACAATGCGTTCAGTTGATCTTTCGTGTGCAGCTCAAGAAATTCTTCATCGATCCGCCATTCCGTTTCGAAGCTGACTCCCAAAGATTCGGCAATCGCCGGCATCTCTCCTGGAACCAGATGGAAATAGCTGGCAAACAGGTCATGCGCCAGCCACCGCCGGATCGTGCCGGTAATGGCGCGGGAGAGCGCCAGGGCATCGGTCGCCTGTTCGAGGAACTTCCATGCCTGATTGCAAGTCCAGCTTCCGCCGCGAGACTTCGGCAACTGATCCCTCACCGCCTGAGCCACATCCTCACCGGGACCGTTCCCGATGAAACAGTACAACACCAGGCGTTGCAGCACCTCACGATGTTGCGGCGCATCGGACTGTTCTTCCTGGATGAGAACTTCGATAATCCGTTGCTGATACCACCGCATCTGATAACGGAAAATCTTCTCTTTGAGTTGCTTAGCCTGCTGCTGGCGTTTCTCCTTTTCCTGGGCAGCTTGTTGCTCTGGAGATGTGTCCGCCTTCGAAGCCGCGGACTTCTTTCGACTTGTTGAACCGGATGTGGCCTGCTGCTCATGACGAGCGGCCGCTGCGCCCTGCAGCTTGAGCCAGAGCGATATGTTGAACGCCCGGAGTTCGGGGGGATCGTCTTTCCAACGGGAAGGAACTTCGACCATGTCGAGTTCCGTACGATGCGCCTCGATGTCATCTACGGACAGTCGGCAGTCTCCGGACATCCATTTGCCGTTGGGCCCATAATTGCCGCTGAAATAGACGTCAAGATCACAGGGGAGCGTCAACTCTCGCACGACATGACGGAGACGATGCTCCCAATCTTTCGACGTGGGCTCGTCGTCGTTCTCCTTCCACTCCGCCAGAGCCTCTTCCATTTTCTTGAGCACCGCCCGCCGGCCGGACCAGGGAGCAATCGCCCGGGCCATCGTCGCGGTGATTTCTTGCGTGATCACCTTCTGTTGCCAGTCTTCCGGCAGCGACAAGATTCCCACATGGTTGGCGATATCCGCCTGGCTGCGTCCGATCCGTGTGGCCAGTTCCCGCTGCGTAATCTGCAGTTCGTCCAGCATCGACCGGTACCACCGAGCCTTGGCTACAGCATCAAACTCATGCCAGTTCGCATCATCGACGCCGATCAACTCCAGAGCCTGGGCATCGCTGCAGTCCACAATCCGGACCCGCAGGTCCAGCCCTTTGAAGATCGCCGCCCTCTTGCGGCGATGGCCGCGGATCAGCTCGATGGAACCGTCCGGCAGCCGGCGGCCCCAGGCATCATCCAATTGTCCGACACTGGCCATTGATTCCGCCAGTTGCACGATGCCGGCATAGCTGACACGCGGCTGGTGCGGATGATCCCGCACGGTCTCCGGATTGACGCTGATCGTTTCGACATGTTTCAGCGCTCCCGCAGGAGACGCCTCGGCAGCAACTGCATCAGACGTGGGGAACTGCAGCCGGTGCGTCGTCAGTGCCTGCTTGACCTCCATGATCCGGACGGTCTCCGCGGGATGCTCTTCGATGATGTCATCACACCAGTCCAGTAATGTCGTGAATGCCTCCTGGATGGCTTCCGCTTCCGTGGCAAAGTCATAGCTTTCGGAAGTGAATTCCAGGCAAAAGGACATCTTCGTCTTGGCGTCGCGAACATCATAAGCCGTGCCCCATTTGCTTCCGGACTGCTGGATCATCACGAATCCCGTGACCCGCAAGCGCGGTTCAATCCGCAGCGTGATCGTCTGCGAATCGGTAGCTGATTTCTTGCGTGATCGCCGGGCTGATGTCGTTGCTGTTGTCATTGTTCACTCCGTGTCTGCCGCCGCGATGTGTTTCTCCCAACGTGCAATTGCGGCGCGGAATTGCACGTTGAAAAAGTAATCACCCCGTTCCTGGCCGTCCCGACTTCGGACGAGCCAGTGAGCTCGCCGCAATTCTCGATAAGCAGCGTCCCACTCCTCTTCCGGATCAGTCAACTGCAGGCCGCACAAGTCATTGGCTGCAGCCAATAGTTCGATCATTAGATCGATTCGTTCGGGATGACCTCTGACGATCCTCTGCCAATAGTCGCGAGCCAGGTCCACCAGCTCAGGCCGGTGATCTTCAAACTCTTCGTCATCGAGTTCGATTACCCCATCGATGATCATCCCACTTCCCACAACCCTTCAGATGTTTTAGAAAAGCGATCCACGTTTCGTTTCAGGCATGCATGCACATTCGCCGCCGAGAGTCCCAGCTTGTCTGCAATTTCTTTGGGACGCATTCCTCCTTTGTCCTTAAGCAGTTGTTCAATCCGATTGGGCGTGTCCCGCCGCCTGGTTCGTGCTGATCCTTCGCTCTCCCTGATCTGAACGACCAGCAACAACTCTTGCCAGGCCGCCAACTCCCGGCGGTGATGTTCAATCCGTTTCTGGACTTCATTCCTGTTCAGCTGTTGCAGAAATGTTGCGATAGACAGCTCATCAGGAGATTCGGCGCTGGGCAGGATTGTTGCCGGCAGCGTGATGGCAGATTTTTTGTTCATGAGATGATTCCAGTGTTGTTGTGGTGGTGAAGGGCAAGAGGAATTGCTTGCATCGGATGTCTGGATCCGCGTCCGGGCCTGGGCGAGGAGCATGCTGTGCAGCTGGCTGACACGGGACTCTGAGATCTGCAATTGCAAGCCGACCTGACGCATGTTGAGACCTTCTTTGTACAGCAGAAGGAGCATGAGACGATCACGTTGGTTGCAATGCTGCAGCATCTCCTGCCACCAGGATTCATTCTCCATTCTCTGACTTGGCGACGGGATGCGCGGATCTGCAATCTCCATTTCTCTGTCTGTTTCATCCTCTCGGTTTGCTTGCAACTGCTGCAGGCGAATGAGTCGCACGGGTTCAGCTTCTCCGCGTTTTTGCAGCTGCCGCACTTGCCGCGGGACCCAGTCCATGTGCCGCACGTGGTCCAACATTGCGCCACGAATCCGCAGGCCGCAGAACGATGAGAATGCCGTTCCGCGAGAGGGCTTGAACGAACCGATCGCATCGATGAGACCAAAACAGCCGGCCGACTGCAGATCGTCCTGATCAAGTTCTGCCCAATCGGGCAGATTGATTTTGCGTGCCCAGACGGCCAGGAGCGGACGATAGATTTCCACCAGCGCATTGCGGTCTGCAACAGCTCGTGTTTTCCAATAGCGTTTCCAGACATCTTTCGCGGACGCCTCCATTTGCTTGCACGTCGCCATCCTTGATCCTTTCACTGAAACAGCATCCTCTGTGTCAGTTTCACAAACGGTTTTCGCTTCCGATCTGTCTGGTGGCGGGCACAGGTGCGACACTCCAGGTAAGGATGCGCCACACCGTTTCGCACCGATTCCCGCTGGTTGAACGTTCGCGGACAACCACAGTGCCGGTAGAACCCCGTGCGCAGCTTCATGGCTCCGCCTCCATCGAGAGTGAGTTTCTCTGGAGCTGGTCCAGCAGGACCTGGCGGATCACCGTTGTCAGGCCGTGGTTGCGATAGTATTTCGCGACATACGGACCGGCCGCGGTGGCGAGTTCGGCGATCTGATCAGGCAGCATCGCTTCAAACTGTTCTGCGATGCGTGGATCGATTTCACTGGACTTCTGACGTGGCGCTGTCTCCTCCGCTGCTTTTGCTTCCCGCCGTTTCCGTTCCAGGGCAATTTCATGGTTTCGTTTTTCGCGACGATACAGCTCGGATGGCTGCATCGAAATGCGACTCCCTGGAGAACCGTTCTTGAGTTGCCACCACACCTGACCAGGTTCCCAGGCTCGCCGTCCGTTGATCACCTTGGCCTTGCATTCCGCGATAAATTCAAGCACTTGTTCTGCCGTCCAGCCGAGCAAGCGTGCACTCCGGATTGCCCGGGCTGAGTCACCGACCGGATATGTTTTCAATGCTTCATAGGCCAATTTCCATTCTGTGTTCCTCAAAAAAATCAAATCCTCCTCTTCCTTGTCCTTCCTCCTGGAAGTTCGAGGAGGCAAATGCAAAGAAGAAGATGTATTTAGATTTGAAAGAGAAAGAGGAGATGGCGCACGCGCGGTATTACGCACGAGGCCACTGTGGCCATGCGTTTCGCCACTGTGGCCATGCGTTTCGCCACTGTGGCCATGCGTTTCGCCACTGTGGCCAAAATCATCGAATGGTCGAACCGGATTCTCCGGTTGCAAAATCCGTTCGTCGCGCTGGGTCATCTCGGCCGGCAGCGACGGTTCGAACAGGCTTTGCACTCGTGGACCTTCGGCGAGGTCTGCGAGTGTCGGCCAAACGATCATAAAGCCATTGAGATCCCTTCCCCCTCCGCTGGCCGGAGCGCGGTTGTGCTCGGCAACATCGACTAGGAAGGCTTCGCGGCAATCCTGGGCACCGCGTCTCGCCGTCCGCGGCGATACGCACATCTCCTCCGCAATCTCTTCATCGCTGAGTTGTCTGCATCGTTGATTTCCCAGCCGGGAATGCAGAGCGATCAGGTAACGCTTCATCCGGTTTGCGTCTGCGCGCATGTCAGAGGGGAGTTGATAGAGCGGCCATCCCTGCTGTTCCACCAGTTTGAGCAGTCGCCCATATTGATCACCTCCCCCCTCTCGTTTACGCCGATCCTGGGACGCTCGCTTGATCCGGGTCGTATCGGCCAGCAAATCATTCAGCGCCGACAGTCGGCGTGTATTGATTTCATCCGCGATCGCCACAAGCGAGAGACTCTTGATAAGTTCCAGCTTAAGCAACCACGGACTCTTCTCTTTCGGTGGCATCGTGCCGACTCCATTCATGCAGCAGATGCATCGGACAGTTCAAGCGACTCGTCGCGGGCTGCGTCATCCGCAAGCTGAAGCCAGACCTCCTTTCGATTAATCTTGAGCGATTCCGGCGCAATGAATCCGAGCCGGACACGGTTGCCTTGAATTCCGATCACGATGACTTCGATGCCATCGCCAATCAGCACGGATTCGTTTGTCTTGCGACTCAAAACGAGCATCAATGCTCTCCTTCTCCTGGATAGTTAAGTTCAGTGCTAACTCTTCAGTGGTCCCGGCTGGATTCGAACCAGCGACCTGGGTTTGTCGGGCTCGGCCAATTGAGCTACCCAAATTGGGGCGGGACTCGAACCCGCATCCTCCGACTCTGACAAACCCCGCTCTAACCAACTGAGCTACGGGACCAAAATGCCCGGTTGCTTTGAACCGGAGCCGGAAGTCGGCGATGTATGTGTTAGGCGTTATTTGCGAATCGTGAAGCAACAGCAGCTGCGGCCGCTTCCCATGCAATCCGAATTGGCTTGCTCAGCTCGCTCCATGGCGGCAGCGGCGCCCCACTGACAAGCGACTTGCCTTCGCTGCTTTCGCAATAGGCGTCATAAGCAATGTGTCCAAGGCTTTTCGTAATCGATACCTCATTTCTAATCGCGAGTTAGTAAAATGCCCCATTCCGTTTCAACGGGGCCAAGCAGGTTTCGTTGCCGTCTTTCCTACGTCGAGGCGTCATTCATTGATGAGGGTGATATCACTGCCGAGCATTGGTACCTCCTGCCCTCGGACGACGATCTGTTGATCGTATGCAGGGTCCGGTTTCCATCTCGTCAGCTCCCATCGAGAGTTGCGTCCTCGCATTGCAGTGAGTTCTCGAATCTCACACGCCGTGCTCCCAGTGTTTTCAGTTGTGGTTCGGCGCCAGCGTGATGCCCTCCAGTTCTTTGCTGGTCCACTCCGCGTGCTTCTGTAATAGCTTCACCGCGATCTGCTGCGCGTAGGCCGTTCCGTCAGCTCGGATCTCCTCCAGCCACTGGTGGGCAATCTCCTGAATTCGCTGCCTGCGGGATTCAGCATTGCCCCGGTGACGAACTATGTCAGTCACCGTCTGCGTGAACATCATGAGCCCCAACGCTTCCGTGAGGATTTCATTAAGCATCACGGCATCTTGCATGCATTTTTGACACATTAAAACAAACCTTTCTGCAGCGTGTTTCCGCTGCTTTGGACAGTAACTTTTATCGCCGATAGTTCGCGGCGAGGAGTTGATAAAACGGGTCTAGGAGTTGGTTCCGGATTCAGGAAATCATCCAGCGAATATTCCCGAAGCCCCGGACCAAGAATTGAAATCACATTGGTCTGCGCGATCAGTAAGTATTTAACTCCATCGCGCACGGCCCAGCGCGATGCCAGATCGCGAAATCCATCAAGCAACTGATCGGGGCCCGGATCTGTGATCACGAACCCCGCGCGTTCCACGCAGTCGACATAAAACTGCGCTGCATTCGGATGCCAGATCGATTCAACCTGGCGGCCATCGTCAGTAACTTTCGGCACCAAAATGTAAGGGCGTTCCTTCACAGGGCCGGCGTGTATGAATGCCGTCCCCGTCGGGCGAACAGAGAGGGCAACAGACTGATCCGTCGATGTCTGCTGTCCGCTCGGTTCGTCCTGCTCTATTTCGACTTGTTCGTGCCAGGGACCGCGATCCCAGGGCGACCAAGTCGCTTGTCCCCACCGCTGCCATCGGCCTGTAGTCAGGTCAATGAGCAAGTTGTGTGGTCCGAAGCGATCCTTGTTTGCGACCGGAGACAGTGCTGGCTCTTGAGCAAACCACAGAGGTCCACTCGATCCGGGGAATGGTTTTTTCGCGACGATAAAGTCACGTGATTCCAGGAACTGGCGACGGTCATCGGGCGTCATGCCTTGCCCTCCTCCCGGGCGTGCTCCTGGATGAGTTCGCTCCAACGATCGAAGGAGTCTGATCGAGGCCAGATTCCTTGATCCGCCGCGCGGGCCAGCAGATCTGAACAGCGATCCACATTGACTCCTGGGCCGGCAATGATCACCCCGTAAGGCTTCGCCGCATGCAGGCACAGACAGGCGTGTGCGATGTCTGCGGCATCCTGCCATTCCTCGCGAGTCTCCGGTTCGCGATAGGTTTCACTCATCGTCATCTCCATAGATCCGGCGTCGGCTGTCTTCCAGGTGCCACCACGCAATCTGGCCCGCAAGTCGAACTCGATCAACAATCAGGCAAACCACAAGAAACAACAAAACGGCGTCAATGGTAGTCATGGCTGATACTCCAAGCATTTGGGTGGCGGAGGAGTAAGCCGAGGCCGCGCTGATCGCTCCGCCTCAATTCGGCGGGCTCGACCGCGCTCTTCCAGTTCGTGCATCAGCGCGATGCGGCATCTGTTATAGACCTCCGGAATGGTCTTGGCCGCTTGGTGAACCCCGAGGATTCCTCCGCGCTTCTCGCTGAGAAACCAGTAAATTGCACCGGAATAAGAAACCGATACGGATCGGCTGCCCAGCTTGTGAGTGGTGCAAACATGCTTGCACGCTTCGCAGGAAACGTCTTCGCTTTCATCAATCAACTCACGCAAAGCCGCACGGAGCTGGTCGAGCGTCTTGAGAACTTGTGGTTTTTGAGATTTCATATCGAACTCACAGTTCGTGGGGCTTGGAGCGTCGAATCACGTTCAAAGACTTTCGGAGCGGCGACTGACAACCATTGGTGACTCGCTTCGCCTGTTCGCGGCATTGCCGCCGGCGGCATGCTTCACACAACACGGCAATCTGTCCATTTGGTAAAAAAAAACACTGGCAACTCATGACACACTCCCTTGACATCGACATCTGATTTCTTGCGTGATCACCGATCGATCACGGCCAGAACGGATCTTCACACCACCGCAGGAACGCGGCCCGGTGCATCTGATCCCAGTAAGCCAGCGCATCCACCGGATCGAACCGGCCCACCTCCAGCGGATCTTCACACCACCAGGCATCGTCGGGAGTACTGCCGTTCCAGACTGAGAGGACGAACTGCGCCGCATTGCGCTGAGCGCGGGTATCGCAGCCGCTTGCCCAGGCGGCAAACCGTCCGGCATTCCAGGGCATCGTGCCGGGACAACCGCGCAAGGTTGGAAAACTCATCACCAGTCGATCAAAGCGGGCTCGTGATTCACTGAGTTCGACGTCACAAAACGTGGGTAGTGAGGAGACATTGTGCATTGGAAGTGGCCTTCACCGGAGAAAATGGTACAGGGATTGGAAAACTCTTCAGCGGCGCAGACGTCGCAACAGATCGTTGCAGCGGGCAATCCGCTCATCGCCGGAATAGGATCGGTGCAGTCGCCGCTTCGCCGCCGTGCGTTCACGCAGGGAGACGATTTCGCGGACCAGTTTTTTTCGATAACAGCACGTCATGAATCAATCTCCGTGAAAGTCGAAAAGCGGCCTGGCTGCGCACTGGGAGGCAACACAACCAGGCCGCTGCGGATGCCGGGGCACACGCCCGGCGGAAGGATGCAAAAAGAACGGACGCCGATCTCAGAACAACCGTTGTTGCCGAGGACCAGACCAAAGCGGTCCGGCAAATGAGTCCGGCAGCGGCAATGTGGTGAGCGCTCGCAACACCCGCGACTCGGCGAAGTCGTAATGCACTTGCGTGACCTTGCTCTGCACTTCCCGATCGGGTGAGCGGTCGGCTGCATGCCCGGTCACATGATCGCCGATGCCCGGCATCCCGATGGTGGAACCGTGGTCGTTCAGCCAGCGCGTGGCTGTCTTCCGCAGATGTTTGATCTGATATTCCGGTCGAGTGCCGTCGAGTCCCGCTTTGGGTTTTACTCCGGCCGCTTCCAAAATCGCGTTCCATTGCGGATAGAACGACCGAGAGGACAGCGGGAATGGAAAGACAAGATCGGACGGATCGGGATCCAGCGGACGAATGGCGTCGAGATGCCGGCGATACGCTGCCACAATCGGTAAGACCAGCGGTTCGGGCTTGCGGCCCCGTTGCTTTTGGGGCGTGTAACAGATCCAGCCATGGTCGTTCTGGGCTTTGCCGTCGGGATGTGGCGTCTCCAGATCGTCGCGAATGTTCTCCCAGGTAAGCGACGTCATCCGCGAGATCTGCTTGACCTGTTCCTGAGTGCGGAACCCATAGACGCAGTACCCGACCGTCAACGCTTCCCAATAAAGCGGAGCGGGAAACTCCAGATCGTGTGGCCAGGTCGCCACCTGGCAGGCCCGCTTGAGGGCATCCGCTTCGTCGTAGGAGAGATGCAGCTTCCGTCCCGCCTTGATGGCGGGCAGCGGTGGCAGCTTCGGAAAGCTCTCGATTTTCTCGTGCAGCACAGCGCATTCGCCGATCGCCGTGAGCGATCCAAGATGCTTGTTGACCGTCCGATTCGAGAAATCGTCGTCGTGATTTGCGAGCCAGCCGCGGAAACCGAGCAGATCGGCCCGGGTGATTTTGGCGAGTGCCGGATAGTGCATCCGGCACTCGCCCCCGGAATCCGGCATCCCTTCCGGATGTTGATCTGATGGCTCGTCGACCTGGGAATCGCAGAATTCGTGCCACCTGCGGAGATGTGTTTCGTACTCTCTCAGCGTTACAATGGACCTCTTGCTCGCCAGTTCCGGCTTCAGGAGCGTTTGCCAGGCTTGTTCGAGATCGAGGCTGTCCGGCTCCGGCTCGGGAGCTGCCGGCAGCGTGAGCACCGGCGTGCTCGGTGGAACCGATCCACCGGACGCTGCCGATTGAGGTTCGTTGAACGGATTGAACAGCCTGAGAGCGGGTCCGCCCTCCGAAGATGTGAATGGGAGCCGGGCCACATGAGTCCCCTGCAGAGACAGTCTTGCGGGTTGCGTCAGCGCGAGCAACTGAGCGGAGTCGAGGGAAAGTGTGCAATGGAGTGAAACCGTGGTCATGTCGATGGTCTGCGATTGCCAGCACCGCGCGACACTCCATCGACCTCCTTCGCGCCTGCTGCAGCTGCGTGAGCGGAACGATCCCGCCTCCATGACTGATCACCCCGTGACCAGCGCCCGACTTCTGTCGTACCATCATTCATGCTCCGAATGTGTACGTGTGCCAAGACTAAAAACCGGCAATCACATGACAGGCGGAAACCCATCCGCTACTGTGCAATTCATGCGATCCGCACGGCTCGTATCAGACATCCGGGAAACGCAAGTTTGTTGAACTTCATTTCTCGAACGAAGATGATGTTAGAGAATCCTCTAACTATGTCAAGTCTCTCAGAGCAAGTGCGCGCACAAAAAAAGCCGCGAACAATTTGCTCGCGGCTTTTGAGGCCTCACACCATCAACTCATAAATTTGATTCTCATGGAACCTTGGACTGCTTGTCCGCGATTTTATAGATGTTTTCGCGTTGAAAGTTCTTCCAGTTCACTCGTTTGAGATTGTCACTGGAATAGACGACATCCAGAATTCGAGACTCCTGCGAGTTTCCATAGACGTCCACAAGAGGGAATGTTCCGACGATCCGGATTTCCCGAAAGTCCGATCCTGAATCTATTGCAGCCTTGAGGAGGTCCACTATATCTCTCTGTGCCCCAATCTTGATCATGCTTTCAGTAAGGTTGTCATTGATGGAAAACTGAACTTTCACGAAGTCTTCAACTATTGCCACGGAAATTCGCTCACGGCCTCTGTTCGAAGCGGTCAGCGACTTCCGAATGTTTTCAACCAGTCGCTCTTCAGGAGAAATCTCCTTAGGTTGCATCTGGGCATCTGAAATCTCTTTGGTCTGGTTAACATTCACAACTTGTGGCTGTGGCTCTTCAATAATTGGAGATGTTGCATGAACCGAATGGGCAGGCCGACGATCTTTCAAGGACGATTCCAACAGATAGATGCATCCCGCAATCCCGAACAGCGACAACGCAAGCATTGTCATGCAACCTTGAACCAGAGCGTTTTTCTTCTTTTTTTCTTTGCCCACGCCATTCAGTCCAGAGAAAAGAGAAATTGGAATTCTGAAGCCGGCAAGCGATCCGCCGGCTTCAGAGTTCACACATGTTCGTGAAGAGAGTGTTCCTGCAGCAGTTCTCCAGCGTCAATCTGCAATGCATTCGCAAACTTTTCGACAACGTCGAGCCCAGGTGAGAACCGCCCGTTCAGGTAATTTGACAGATAAGGAGGTTGCACCCCCATTTCGCGTGCAAGACGCGCTCTGTTCCAGCTTAGCTGGTCTAAACGTTCCAGAACGCGGGCAGTAAATCGCTTTTGTAAAATCATTTCATCCATGCCTCCATCATCGGCATTTCGAACAGCGAAACAATTGGACAGTCGAAAAGCAACAAGAACCGCGTGATCCGGTCCACTCAGACCGAACCTCGCGGCTCATAAGTTCTTTTCCAGTTGGGGTTTCATTTGCCCTCAAAAAAAAGAAAATAGCGGTGGAGGGATTCGAACCCCCGACACGCGGATTATGATTCCGCTGCTCTAACCGACTGAGCTACACCGCCAAACCGCAGGAATTCTGTGGAGAAGCCCGCTGAATTGGCCGGAACTTCACAAAGTGTTGACACACAAAGTATTGACACTCAGATTGGCTTCCGGAAACCCGATTTCTCAGAAAAACGGCGCTCGCCGGCGACCGCCGAGAACCGTTGATTCCCCCTGAACCGCAAATCTCGCGGGGACAGGAGATGGATAAGTCTACACGTTCAAAATCATCTGGCAAGTCCGTGAAACCGTATCCGGGATTTCCTTTATTTCTCATGCTGGTCGCAGATGAGTCAAGACGATTCGGCGCATATGGACCTTGTTCCGCGACATGGCGAATCGTTTTCTCGTCAGGCAAGATGAGAACGATGCACCGTGTGAGTCGAGCCGAGGGCAACTTGCTTCAAGATGACAGCAACTAGAGCAAGTTGCTCTGGCCTGGGCCCGCGCAGCGCGCGTTTCGACTGGTGAAAGACTGCTTGTTGCGTGGCGGAACGCTGTCTATGCGGGGTTGATGCGATCTAGCCTGTTTGGTCACTCAGTTTTTAACTTGTTGAACAGGATCTGTGTACCATCTTTGCCTGCAACAACGATATCCATGTCTCCATCGCCATCCAGGTCAGCAGTGCGAATCTGCAGGCCGATTCCAACAAGCCCTTCATTGATCACAAAGCGGGTCAACTTCCCGGCTGCATCAATTTTGTAATAGCAGATAATTGGTGATTCCGCTGCTCCGGGATCGCCTCCGTTGTGGGCTCGCACCCGTTTACCGGTCAGCAGTTCCGGCTGGCCATCTCCGTCCAGATCGGCCAGGTGCAGGCAGTGCAGTTGCGAATAAGATTTGTCGACCAGCTCCTTGCGGAATTTCAACTTTCCATTTTCTTCGGGGGGTTCTGCAAACCAGATAAACAGTCCGTAGTCATGCGGGTTTCCAACAATCACATCATTGCGTCCATCTCCATTGAGATCCCGCACCAGTACGGGAACACTTAAGGGCTGGGACCAGTCTGCATGGAATTTCCAGACTCCTTCAAGTCCCCCTTCTGCAGGGTGTTCCAGCCAGCCCGCTCCGGTCAGGAGATCGACCCGGCCATCATTGTTGATGTCTCCAACTCCAAAGCCGTGCATTTGTCCCTTTTCGGACAACAGGTGTCGTTTTAATGTTGGTCCAGCGGCGGCTGTGACCAATTCCCAGGCAATCACAGGATTGGTATCGATCCAGGAGTTGGTCAGCCATTCAGGTTTGCCATCGCCGTTTAAGTCGGCCATCAAGGTTCCTTCATTGGAACCAATTCCGGTCTCTACCAGCAGATGTTTTTTCCACAGCACGCCCTGCAGCAGATGATCTGCCCCGGGATTTTCATACCAATACACGGCGGTCGTAAAGAAATCGCCCGAGATGACATCTGGACGACCATCCTGATTCACGTCATAAGCAAAGTCACAATTGGAATGCACATAACCGGCATTGTCTTCAATGCTTCGCACCGGACGGGGCAGCCAATCCGGGTTGTGATACCAGTTGCGACCCGCCACAACATCCAATTTGCCATCGCCATCGAAATCTGCGATGTCACAGGCTTCATTCAGGTCGACGGTTAAAACCTTCACTTCGAACGGAATGGGATCGGCTGCGAGTCCGGATCGGCATGCTGCCAGAATGAGAGACAGACAGAAGAATCGGCAGTTTCTCCTGGCCATTGTGAATGAGAACATTTTACACATCTCTTTCTTCCCTGGGACAGAAGTTGGGGAGGTCGACTGGCTTCGCGTCATTCTGACAGATTCTCAATATTCTGGACAGCATTCAGGGGGAGCATTTCAGTGTTCATCATGAGTGCTGAATTGCAGTTGCGAATTCAGGGTGGCTGAGAGTCTGACGGAAGTGATCCAGGCACCTCGAAATCCTCGCAGCAAGTGAAATGTCAAAACGTTTCCAGTACAGATCGCAAATTGCCTGGTACTCAGAATGCAAACGGAGGCTCCAGGGAAATGATGAATCATGGGGAGTGAACATTCAGCATAGAAAATTCATGTTCATGACGATAATTTAATGAAGCTGACGCAGGCAGACCCAAATTCATCAGTGTTGCAGCATTCTTGGGATGAGCGGACCAGAAACTTGCCGCGAGCACGGCCACGACCGTGCGGGCAATACTCGAACATCCATCAGAACAAGATGGTCAGACCACTGGTCAAACTGGCATTACGTTTGCCTTAGTAGTGCTTTTCCTAAGTAGAGCAGCAGAAAAACGACGATTTCTTCGGGAAACTCAAACTCTCTCCATTGGAGAGTGCGTGATTTTCAGGCGAAATTGCCTTGAAAACTGGCACTGTCTGACAGAAGGAATGGCTTGATTTCAAGAAATTGTTCGTGACGATTTGATGGAAGGATCTCGAACACCATCCCCTTCCAGTGATCAGATCAGTCTGCCGTAGCAGCGTGTCGACGTGGATTCGCAAGTGTTTCCGACGTGCTGCCACAACATTGCTCACTTAGAACACTACTGCCGCTTTGCCTACCTCAATTTTGCTGGAGTTGCACTGAAATGAGTTTGCCTACGTATAAGTTGGAATACATTTGGCTGGACGGTTATAAGCCCGTGGCCAATCTTCGCAGCAAGACGAAGATTGTCGAATCGGCCCCGGAATCGCTGGAAGATCTTCCGATGTGGGGGTTTGATGGCAGTTCCACCATGCAGGCGGAAGGGCACAGTTCGGACTGTTTGCTCAAGCCTGTGGCGTTCTACCCGGACTGTACCCGCAAGAACGGCTTTCTGGTGATGAATGAAGTGTTGCTGCCCAATGGCGAGCCGCATCCCACCAATCATCGTGCTGGAATCCCAGACGATCCAGACCTGTGGGTCGGCCTGGAACAGGAATATTTCTTCTGGAGAGAGGGGAAGCCGCTAGGATTTCCGGACGCCGGCTATCCTGCTCCACAAGGGCAGTATTATACCGGTGTCGGGTACAAATTCATGGGAGATACTGCCCGAGCCGTTGCAGAAGAGCATATCGACGTGGTTCGTGCTGCGGGGATCAATCTGGAAGGAATCAACGCGGAAGTCGCCAAGGGCCAATGGGAATTTCAGGTCTTCGCCAAAGGAGCCCGCAAAATTGGCGATGACATGTGGGTGGCCCGGTACATGTTGCTCCGCCTGGCAGAGAAATATGGTCTGGACATCGAATTCCATTGCAAGCCGATCAAGGGAGACTGGAACGGCTCAGGAATGCACACAAATTTCTCCACGAAATTTATGCGAGAAAAAGGGGGACGTGCCTACTTCGAGAAGTTGATGGAAACATTCGACAAGTATAAGAATGAACACATCGCTGCCTATGGTCCAGATAATCATCTGCGACTGACCGGCCTGCATGAGACGCAGTCCATTGACAAGTTCAATTATGGTGTCGCCAATCGGGGAGCCTCCGTGCGGGTGCCGCTCGCGTTTGTCAAAGATGATGCCTATCGAGGTTATCTGGAAGATCGCCGTCCAAATTCGCAGGCGGACCCATATATGATTGTGGCCCGATTGGCCCAGACGCTCCGCATGGTCCCGGAGGTTTAGAGCAAGTTGAGTTACTCTGGCCCGCGCAGCGTTCGCGTTTCGATTGATGAAAGGCGACTCGCCGCGTGGTCAGGGTTTTGCCTGTTTCAAAATGGGCAACTTCCGAGAAGGCGAAGCTCCTGCTGAGCCGCATAAGTGATCATGCTTTCCTTCGTTTGCGGCTCGACAGGAGCCTCGCACTCCCATGCCATTTTCAGTAAAACGAAAGCTCTGCCGCATGGTGGAACGCGGTCGATGCGGGAGTAATGCGCTCGCAGCCGGTTGAAGAGAGGGGGCGAAGATCAGAGGTCAGAAAACGCAACGACTTGCAGGCTTTTTCCCTGTCTCCTGAAAAGGCTGCTGACCTCCGACTGCTGACCTCCGAACCCTTTTCTCCACTCGATCAAATGTGGAAGGACAGTATGATCCCATTTCGGGTATGGAGGCCCGCCTCTTCATACGATTGCTCGTTTCGCTGCCCGATGGATCATGGGCATGATAGAATCGGGAACGCCTGGACCTGCCCCCGTGCAAATTTCGTCTTGTGAAATGTTGCTCGCCGCACCCTGGAACGCGGCCCAGCCGGTGTGCGGGCGTCCTGGTCCAGATCTTTGAAGGTGAGTTGATGGAAGAGGCCAAGAACACTGCCCGGGCGATGGTCAAAATTGGCTATGATGGCACCGTTCATAAATACTTCCGGCATCAGAACGCACAACAGCGGTTTGAAAATGAACTCCGGGTGTTGCAATATCTGGAAAGCCGAGAGTGCGATTTCGTTCCCCGCGTACTGAGCTACGACCCGGATAAACTCGAACTGGTGACGACCAATTGCGGCGCCAGAGTCGATCAACTGGACGATGCCAGGCTCAAAGCACTTTTCGCAGAACTGGAAACCTATGGCGTGCGGCACGACGATCCCTATCTGAGGAACGTGACCTATCGTGCCCGGGACGGTCGATTTTGTCTGATCGATTTTGAATTCGCTACGATCCTCGATCCAGCTGTCGGGGCTCCTCCATCACCGGAACCGGCAACCGCTCCCATTAACCTGGATGAGTTTCTGGAAACACCGGCACTGGCCTCCATGAGCTGGTCCGGCTTTCGACACATCGGACGGTTCCGGGCCAACAACGAAGATGAATTTCTGGGAGTTGCTTTCAACCGGGAAGAATTCATCTACCTGGCCAGTCATGGAGAAGTTCCGTTAACGGATTTCGATTATGTCTTTGCTGTCAGCGACGGCATGGGGGGGGAGCGGTCCGGCGAGTTTGCCAGTAAATTCGCGATTGATAATATCACCCGTCTGATGGGGCAGCGGTTCAGCCTGAAACTCAAGAATCAGTCTGCCGGAATTCGCGATTGTTTGCGTGAACTCTTTCTGGGCATTCATCGTCAATTGACGGTCCTCGGCAACAGCTATGAAGAAGGCCGTAATATGGGGGCCACGCTCAGCCTGGTCTGGTTCATCCAGGACCGGTTTTACTTTGGTCATATCGGGGACAGCCGGATTTATCATCTGCCTCGTGGCGGGGGTATGAAACAGATTTCCCATGATGATACACACGTGGGCTGGTTACGTCGTGCCGGTGAACTGAACGAACGGGAAGCTCGACATCATCCCCGCAAGAATGTGCTGTCACAGGCACTGGGGGCAGGCAACCGATATGTTGTTCCACAAATTGGAGAAATCAAAGTTGGTCCGGGTGATCGATTGCTGCTGTGCACGGATGGAGTCACTGAAGGACTCTGGGAACATGCACTGGAAGACCTGATCCGGATTCCCACCCCCGATCAGCGCATGCTGACCTCCGCGCAGCGCATTGTGGAAGCCTCTGTGACTGCGGATGGCCGTGACAATGCAACCGCCATGGTTGTGGAAATCGGCTAGAGCCCTGTCAGGGCTTGGATTTGGGATGCGTGATCGCGAAACGTCCTCCGTTGTCGGACTTTGCGTTCAGGCCTACCCCAAATTTTAGAGTAGACGAGGCACGAGGCGCCTGTGAAAAACCATGGAATCCCGGCCAGACAGAAATGTCCGGCCCACTTCTTTAATGATCCAGAAGCTTCTGGCGGCACAGACATTTCTGTCTGTGCCATTTTCAACAAGCTGCTGGAGCCCTGATCAGTCCCAACTCAACGTGGACGCACTCTGGTACTCCGTGACGCGGGTTTCGAAGAAATTCTTTTCCTTCGAGAGATCAATCGTTTCACTCATCCACGGAAACGGGTTCGACGATCCATATTGTGTCGGCAGGCCGATCCGTTCCAGCCTGCGATCCGCGATGAACTGCACGTAGTCGCGGAACAGGTCGGCATTCAGGCCGAGGATGCCACGCGGCAGAACGTCCCAGGCATATTCAATTTCCAGTTCGACAGCCTGCCGCACCCGATCAATCATGGCCTGTTGAAAATCCGGCGTCCATAACTCCGGATTTTCGTTATGAATGCCGTTGATCAGGTCAATACCGAAGTTCAGGTGAATCGTTTCATCACGAAGGATGTACTGAAACTGCTCGCCGATGCCGGTCATCAGATTGCGGCGATGGAACGAGAGCACCATCACGAACCCGGTATAAAAGAAGATTCCTTCCATGATCAGGTAATAACCAATCAGGTTCTTCAGGAACATCTGGGCTCCCTCAAACGTATCGGTCGAGAAATTTGTATCGAGGATTTCAGCCGTCAGCTCCATTTCCAGTTTGTCCTTACGGGCGATGGCAGGAACTTCGTGATACATATTAAAGACTTCCCCTTCGTTGAGCCCCAGGCTTTCCACCACATACAGGAATGTGTGTGAATGGACTGCTTCTTCAAAAGCCTGGCGTAACAGGTACTGACGGCATTCCGCGTTTGTCACATGCCGGAAAATCGCCAGCACGAGATTATTGCCGACAAGGCTCTCGGCTGTAGAAAAGAACCCGAGGTTTCTCAGAATCACGCGGCGTTCATCATCTGTTAATTTGCTCGACTTCCAGGTTTCAATATCTTTGTGCATCGGAACTTCGGTCGGCATCCAGTGATTCGCACAACCGTTCAGATAATGCTCCCAGGCCCATTGATATTTGAGCGGCATCAGCTGATTCACATCGACCTGATGGCAATTGATCAGTCGCTTATCGCCAACACGAATTCGACCTGCCATCCCATCGGAAGCATTCGTAAAGGATGTTTCAGATTCGATGGATTTCATTGCATCAGGATACATATTTAGAATTGTCATTATTATCGATCTTTTTTAATTGTTGATCTTTTTAATTATTGACATTTTGTTGTGACAAGTTTTGAAATCCGCTGAGGATCTTCGAAAAGCTGTTCTTTACTGGCAGGATTCGCAGGTCGGATCATCCAGTCGGCAGGCTTGTTGAACAAGTTCCGGCTCACTATCGCGGCGAATTTCGACGTCGCTGGAGGCGCTCCGGTTCTTCATCCATTTCGGCTGCACGCCGAAGCGGTTTACATCGAGTGTCGATTTCTCGACTTGAGTGGCTGCCAGTGTACGCAGGTAATATGTGGTCTTGAGCCCTTTCTGCCAGGCGAGCAGATACATATCGTGCATCTTCCGCCCGCTGGGTTCGGCCAGATAAAGATTTAACGATTGCCCTTGATCGATCCATTTCTGGCGACGGGCAGCGCACTCGATCAGCCATTTGGGATCGATCTCGAAGGCCGTTAGAAATCGCTGTCTTATATCAAGCGGAATCCGACCAATATTCTGTAGGGAGCCGTCATAGTATTTGAGCTCATCCAGCATCTGGGTGTCCCACAACCCTCGGTGTTTAAGTTCAGCAACGAGTGTTTCACTCACCTGAGTGAATTCACCGGATAGATTACTTTTAGCATAAAGATATTTATATGCCGGTTCGATGGACTGCGAGACGCCAATGATGGTGGAAATGGTGGCTGTCGGGGCGATTGCTAAAACGTTGCTATGCCGCATGCCGAACTGTGACACGGCATCTCGTACCTTGTCCCAGTCCAGTGTCGCGGATCGATCCACCGGCACGGTTTCGCCCCGTTCCTCTTCCAGCATCTGCAGCGTGTCCATCGGCAGCAATCCCCGATCCCATTTCGATCCCGGGTAGCTCTCATATGTTCCGCGTTCTTGTGCCAGTTCCGCAGATGCGAGAATCGCGAAGTATGAAATTGCTTCCATGCTGCGATCAGCGAATTCGACAGCCTCCTGGCTGGCATAGCTCATGCCGAGCAAGCAGAGAGCATCATGAAATCCCATTAGCCCCATGCCAATCGGACGATGCCGCTGGTTGGAATGGGCCGCTTCCGCCGTCGGATAATAGTTAATATCGATCACATTATCGAGCATCCGTAAAGCAACATGAATCGTCGATTGCAGCTGTCTCAGGTCCAGCCCGTCGTCGTTAAGATGTCTCGCCAGATTGATCGAGCCCAGGTTACAGACAGCAGTCTCTTCCTCGGACGTATTCAGCAGGATTTCCGTGCAGAGATTACTACTATGAACCACTCCGACATGGTCTTGCGGTGAACGTATGTTTGAGGGGTCCTTAAACGTGACCCAGGGATGCCCTGTCTCGAAAAGTCGCGTCAGCATCTTCCGCCAGAGTTCGGCCGCAGAGACTTTCCGAAACTGCTCGATCTCTCCTTCTTCCGCCAGTTGTTCATAATATAAATAACGAGCTTCGAACTCGCGGCCATATAGATCGTGTAAGTCACTCACTTCATTTGGGCTGAAGAGCGTCCATTGCCCGTTCTGTCGCACTCGTTTCATAAACAGGTCGGGAATCCAGTTGGCGGTGTGCATGTCATGCGTCCGCCGGCGATCGTCCCCCGTGTTCTTTCGCAGGTCGAGAAATTCTTCGATGTCGAGATGCCATGTTTCGAGATAACTGCAGACCGCTCCCTTGCGTTTGCCCCCTTGATTCACAGCAACAGCAGCATCGTTAACCACCTTGAGAAACGGAATAACGCCCTGGCTTTTTCCATTTGTGCCATGGATATGAGAATTCGTCGCGCGAATATTCGTCCAGTCATTTCCCAGCCCGCCCGCCCATTTGGAAAGCATGGCATTGTCGGCGATGACCTTGAAAATGTGGCTGAGATCGTCACTGACAGTGCTCAGATAACACGAACTCAACTGCGGGTGTGGCGTTCCCGAATTGAACAGCGTGGGGGTGGCTGAAGTGAATCGAAAACTTGACAGCACTTCATAAAATTCGATGGTCCGTTCTTCCCGTTGTACTTCATTCAGGGCCAGCCCCATGGCGACGCGCATCCAGAAGTACTGCGGTGTTTCAATTCGCCTTCCATCCACGTGTAGCAGATAGCGATCATAAATTGCCTGCACACCCAGATAGCGAAACTGGCGATCTCGTTCCGGCTGCATGGCGGCTGCCAATTTCATAAGATCGAAATTCTTCAGTTCGGCAGATAAACGGCCGGCACGAATGCCGTCGATGATATAATGTTCGAACTGGTCCTGATGCAGACGTGAAAGCGATTTTGCATCGGGAGTTTCACCCAGCGCTTCCTGATAGATAATATTAAGCATTAACCGCGAAGCGACGATATCGAAGGCTGGATCGCGTTCAATCCGCGAGCGGGCCGCCAAGATCTGGGCGCGATAAATTTCTTTAATAGAAATACCGTCGAAAACGGAACGAAGCACTTCGTCGGTCAGTTCGTCCACGTCAACAAACTCTTCGACTCCCTGCGCCGCTTCAGCGATACGTTTGCGGGCCCGGCGGGGATCGAACGGAACGCGTGTGCCATCATTGAGTACGACATGCAAAGACGCGGGCTCGGCCACAACAACAGTTTCGCCGCGCAAGGCCCGCATTTTAGCATGTTCGGCACGATAAATAATGTAACGCCGGGCCGCCCGATAATGGCCCCGGGCCATCAACCCCATTTCGACAAGATCCTGAATCCGTTCCACATCCACGCCATGCGACTGGCCAGCCAGTGGGGCAATCTCGCCCGCTACCGATTGCACGATGCTGGTGATTTCCCGGACAACATCAGACTCAAGCGGTTGACCTTCCGCCAGATTCAATTCTGCCCGGAAAGCATTTGTGATCGCATTTTGAATACGGATCTGCTCAAACGGAACGCTACGACCATCGCGTTTGCGGACCACCCATTCGTGCGGTGCAAGTAACATCAACCTGAACTCCCTTCCACATCTCACCGATGCGGATCTGGCGACATGCCCAACGCAGCAGGGGAGCGGTGAATCGAGGAGCCCATGTGCGCACAAGAATCGAAGAACATGACCAAGAGGATCAATTCGGACCAGCGGCCCGAAGCCATGTCCAGCGCGCAGAATGAAGCCAGCAACATCCCCGACCAACCTTTCCCGAGAAGGTTCGACAGATAAGCAAACCGGCCCGACAGTATCCGACCGTCGATCTCCTGGAACTCCGATTTGCTCAGTCGCTGGCAGGTCTTCGGACTTGCGGACTTGCGGGTGAACCCTGGAGTTCCACCTGCACCTACTAGCCATCGCTTCCCAACCTGATTGAGACGCATCTCAATGTCAGCCAGTGCTTGATGACGGCGTTCGTTTCCACTTACCGCTGCCGGGCAGTTCCGGAATTCCACCGGATTCCCTCTTGTTGTGACCACAATTCATTGTGGTCAACCAGCAACGTCACACAACATACCGGCGAGTTCCGTCGATGTCAACCGGCAGAAATTCACGTGGTTTCCGCGCGTCTCGTCGCAAAGTGGAGGCTGAAGCGCGGAGAAATTTTTCCGCAGAAGCATCGTCAGGAGTTCGGGGGAACCGGTGCCAATCAGAGTGTGATACGATAGTAATCGCAATACCAGTCCACGAACTGCCGGACCCCAAATTCAATAGACGTATTGGGTTGAAACCCGATCTCCCGATGAAGTTCCTGCATGTCCGCGTAAGTTGCTGTGACGTCGCCGGGCTGCATCTCCAGGAATCGTTTTTGCGCAGTTTTTCCCAGACTGTCTTCCACAGTCTTGATGAGCGTCATCAGCTCAACGGGCTGGTGGTTACCAATATTATAAATTCGATATGGGGCGGAAGAGGTGGCCGGGGAAGGTGTCTGGCCGGGCCAGTCGGGGTCAGGCTGGGGAATATGATCACTCACCAGCACAACTCCTCGAGTGATGTCATCAATATAGGTCATATCGCGTTGCATCCGTCCGTGATTGAAAACATCGATGGGACGGTCTTCGAGAATGGCTCGGGTAAACAGAAAAATTGCCATATCGGGGCGCCCCCAGGGACCATAGACCGTAAAGAACCTCAGGCCGGTCGTGGGTAATCCATAGAGATGGCTATAGACATGAGCCATCATTTCGTTGGCTTTTTTTGTGGCTGCATACAAGCTTAATGGATGGTCGACATTCTGTTGAACGGAAAGCGGCAGCTCAGTGTTGGAACCATACACTGAACTGCTGGAGGCGAACACCAGGTGTGGAGTTTGTTGGTTTCGACAGCCTTCCAGAACGTTGGCGAAACCAACGAGGTTGCTGTCCACATATGTCGCAGGAGAATTGATGGAATGGCGCACTCCTGCCTGTGCTCCCAGATGAATGACGCGGTCGAATTGTGTGCCGGAGAAGAGCGACTGCATCCCGCGGCGATCGGCCAGGTCCATTTCAGTCAACTGAAAGCTGTCATGGTCAATGATGTGTGCAATGCGGTCTCGCTTGAGTTGTACGTCGTAGTAGTCGTTGAAGTTATCGAGTCCATAAACATGATCACCGCGAGCCAGCAGTTCGCGACAGACATGGAACCCGATAAAACCAGCAGCTCCAGTAACAAGAATGTTCACAGATTTCGATTCAGGGTTGCAGGAAATGGATCTGAAGAAATACTGCTGACCAATGGCAATACTTCCAAGTTTGAATCGCCGTGACAGCGAGAGGCCAGAGGTTGGGGGATCAGAGGTCAGAAAACTCGGTGATTTGCAGTTTTTTCGACCTTTGCCCCTTGCCTCCTGATCCCTTTTCTCCACCAGAACAAACTTGGAAAGACTGAACGAAGCATTGCCTGGGCCAGAAAGTTGCAAGCCAGTATCTGCATGTGAGTTTGGAGTTGTCAAGCAGCTTTCGGCGAACATCTATTGATATGAAAATAGTTTATGCATAAACTATTTTTTCACGTACAACAGGAACCAGGCATGAGCCAACTGCAAAAAGATCTGAAAAAGAAACACCCATTCGAGTTACCAGCCCAGGAAGCCATCCTGAATTTGCTCCGCACCAGCGATCTGTTTCAAAACCGGTTTGGCAGGCTCTTTCGGCAATTTAACTTGACAGCCTCTCAATATAATGTGCTGCGAATTTTACGAGGTGAAGGCCAACCCCTTCCCAGCCTGGAGATCGCCAGCCGACTGATCCAGGTGGTCCCCGCCATCACCGGCCTGATCGATCGTCTGGAGAAGCAATCGCTGGTCTTGCGAAAACGCTGCCAGGAAGATCGGAGAATCATTTATGTCGAACTCACAAATAAGGCTCAGAAATTGCTGCAGGAAATGGAAGAGCCGGTCATGCAACTGCACGAAGATCTTATCGGACACCTGACCCGCTCCGAACTGATCGAATTGAGTCGCCTGCTGGAGAAGGCGCGGAGGCAGTTGCTGTCGGCAGGGGAGGAGTGATGTTTTTGTGCTGCGAATGAGACCTCTTGCCGGTTGGAGATTTCTCTGCCGCGAGTGGGAGGTTTTGTGGCTTTCAAATTTTTTTAGCGAAATACTTTACATGTGAAGTATTTCCAGCATCAGACCGGAGAATCAATCATGATCCGCATTCGTCATTCCAGCGAGCGGGGCCATCTCAATCATGGCTGGCTCGATACTTATCACACATTTTCGTTCAGTTCCTATTATGACCCGGAGCACATGGGATTTCGTTCCTTGCGGGTGATGAATGAGGACACCGTTGCTCCCGGTCAGGGGTTTGGAACCCATCCTCATCGAGACATGGAAATCGTCACGTATGTTCTTGAAGGAGCTCTCGAACATCGTGACTCCATGGGCCATGGAGAAGTGCTGCGGCCTGGAGAATTCCAACGCATGACAGCTGGCACAGGCATCACGCACAGCGAATTCAATCCTTCCCCCGATAAGTCCGTGCATCTGTATCAGATCTGGATATTGCCGGACCGGAAGGGGCATCAGCCCAGTTATGAACAGAAGCAATTTCCCCCTGAGACGTTGCTGAATCAGTTGCGGCTGGTGGCCTCTGCGGAGGCACAGGCAGGATCGCTGCAGATTCATCAGGATGCGCGCATTTTTCTGGCCAGATTGGAGTCTGGCAAGAGCGTGACCCACGAACTGCACCCGGGCAGATATGGCTGGTTACAAGTCTTACGCGGCAGCGTGACGTTAAATGGTCAACTGCTGCAGACCAGTGATGGTGCTGCCGTTAGTGAGGAATCCCATCTGGAAATCGTCACTGAGGAAGGTGCGGAAATCATGTTGTTTGACCTGAACTAGAGCAAGTTGCTCTGGCCTGGACCCGCGCAGCGCGCGTTTTGACTGGTGAAATGCAACTCGCCGCGTGGCGGGACGCGGTCGATGCGGAGTTCATGCGCTCTAGAGCGCATGACTTCCATATTGTCCGTCGTACGCGTGGGCACTCGCAGAGAGAATCCAACGATTTATCGTTTCGCTGCAGAGGACTGCGAAACGATCAATCGGCCTGTGCGGGAATAATGCGCTCTAACGCGTCTTCCGGCAACACCGTTCCATCGCGTTCACAAATCATGTTTCACAAACACATTTCAAGGAGACTTTCATGCAAACGGTTCAAGGTCTGGTCACAGTTGTGGGACGAATTTTTATTGTCGCCATTTTTTTTCTGAGTGCGGTCGGCAAGAAGATTCCTAATTTTCAAGCGATGGCTGCCTATATGACCTCCGAAGGAGTTCCAGCATCGCAGTTGATGCTGGCTGGGGCCATTGTTTTTCTGATACTCGGTTCGATTTCGGTGGTGCTGGGATTTCGGGCACGTATCGGGGCGACATTGCTGCTGATTTTTCTCAGCCTGGCCTCGTACTTCTTCCACGATTTCTGGACGATGACAGGCGAGGCACAGGAAGCACAACTGATTCATTTCATGAAGAACCTGTCCATGATGGGAACCATGCTGCTCATCATGGCAAACGGATCTGGGAAATGGAGTCTGGACGATCGGCTGAAGGTGTCCCAAAATAGAAGTTAAGGCTGTTCAGGCATGCCTCGACTGTCAATCACTGGTTCCAGGTCTGATCGGATGGAGACAAGGGTTCCGGGTGCAGGAGGCCAGAGGTCGGACGCAGAAAAATCAATGATTTGCGGGTTTTCCTGACATCTGGTCTTTTTGTTCTCTCGTCGTCGTTGCACTTCAAACTTGAAAAGCCTGTCAAGATCTCCGGGGGTTGGCTCATGGAACTGTTTGGCAGCTTGGAACAGATCGTCACGACAGTGACAGAATGGGACGGCGTTCGTTCGCAACAACATCGTTTTGGCGGGACTCAGTTCGTTTTGAACGATCAGGTCTTCGGGCATGTGCAGGGAAATACTGTGGATATTCTGCTTCCGAAGCATCTGCGGGTCCCGCTGGTACTGGAGGGGCAGGTTGAACCGCATCCTGTCATGCCGGCAAGTGGCTGGGTGAGAATCTATCTCAATCGGGCTTCCGATGAAGAGAATGCTTTAAAAGTTTTATGGAGTGCTTACGATGGGACCAGGAAGCAGACGTCGACGTCTCGCCAGAGATTTGTTCCCTGAGAGATGGCAATAAGCCGGGAGCATGGAGACAAATCTTCTTACGATGCTCTCGCCCCTTGTGCCTTGTCCGACAACTGATCATCACCACTCAGTGAGGTAATTATGAATCCAACTCGAATTGATCTGACTCCTGACCATCGTGCAAAAATCTGCAGCCTGCTCAATGAGCGACTGGCAGACATCATCGACTTGACCCAGCAGGCGCGGCAGGCACACTGGAACGTGAAAGGTCCCAACTTTATTGGACTGCATCATCTGTTTGATGAAGTTTATGGGAACCTGGCAGAGCATACGGATGAAATCGCCGAGCGGATTGTCGCATTGGGAGGAAACGCAGAAGGTCGCGTGCAACAGGTTGCCAAAGCCTCGTCGTTGCCATGTTATCCGGATGGAATTCATGGAGGTCGGGCTCATGTCGATGCACTCGCTTCGGCACTGGCAGTTTTTGGCAAGGGATTGATCAGACTGCAGAATTGCGAGACGCGGACAGTTCCGACCTCCTCACCGGAGTTTCACGAGATATTGATAAATACTTATGGTTCGTCGAAGCGCATCTGCAGGACGATTGAATGCAGCTTGCTCTCGCGGGGAAAGTGTCTCGAAGAAATCTGACAATTTGAGATTGTGTCGTTTTGTATTTCTGCTTTATGCTCCGCCCCGAAGTTTCCGATGGTCCGCTAAAGACAACTGCGGCTCGGACCATCTCTGACCACTCCGACAGGTTTGCAGGCGTGATGCAAGGCAGCAGATCGCAGTAGAGAATTGTCGGACTGTCAGGTTGAGAACGGCCCGTGATTGACAGGGAGGTGCCGCACCATGGGCGCGAAAATCATAGGATTTCTGGCAACATTAATGCTCTCGATTCCGCTGGCTGCCATCGGACTGATGGCTGTTTTCGGGATTCCACAACTGGTGCCGGCCAACGGTGACTCCACAAACACCAGAGATCAGGTCATCCGCGGAGTGCGAGATGTCTTCAACTGGTCCGAAAAAGGGGAAACCAACTCCTCACAGGCCAATGCGCAACTGGATGATGCGCCGCAATTCGGTGAACAATCCCCTCTCGAAAGAGAGCCTCTCTCCGCTCAGCCTGGCCCGCACGGTCAGGGGCAATACGGTCAGGGGCAATACGATCACAACCCATATGATCGTGACCGGCCAAATCAATATGCACAACAGTCGACATCCGGAGCGACATCCAGCAGCATTTTTGATGTTCCCCCGCAACGCGCTTTGAGTTCCAGGCAGGTTGTTCCATCAGGCGAAATGACCAGCAGGGCTCAGCCGCGGCACTGGAGTGAAATCCCTTCCATGGGAGGCAGCCGGGCGGAGCGGTCTGCTGCACTTCAAGATCCATCGACAACATCCATCCGACCGGGCGTTTCGTCCATGACTGCCGGACTGCAGAATGGACGGTCATTTCAGAAAGAGGGCGTCTTCGATGCACAGGCTCCATTGCTGACATGGCGCCAGGCTTCATTACGACTCACGGAACTGGGAGTAAAAAACTATCATCTTGAACGGGGAGCAGCGGAGGGGACATTCTTGTTTGTCTGCACCTTTTCTCCCGGGGATGCCCCGCATGTGGTCCATCGTTTTGAATCCGAAACAGATGATCCTTTGCTGGCGGTGAACCAGGTCCTGCAGCAAGTCGACCGTTGGATGCGGAGCCGATATGCCGCTGCAAATTTCCCATCCAAACCGCAATCATTGTCCCTTTCTTCAGAATCAAGACTGAGATGATGCAGCGTCTTGCGAATCCGGCCACTTCTCCGATCCGCTCCCGTCTGCACCATTCTTCTTCACAGACCGATCTGAGATCCGGGTGGGAGTGGAATCGACTGGCGCGCAGGCCGTCTTCCGCATCGACCATTTCGATCGATTCTCCAACAGCATTTCTGCGGACCACGAAGATGGCCCGTCTGGAAGCAGCACTCTTTGTGGCAGATGGAGCACTCTCCGCGAAGAAGTTGTCTCAAATTGCCACTCTTTCGGACATCCGTGAAACTCTGGAACTGATTGACCGGCTCAACGCGGCCTATGATGCCCAGCATTCGGCATTTCGAATTGAACATGTGGCAGCAGGTTATCAGTTGCTCACGTTAAGCAGTCTCTCTCCCTGGCTGGACAGAGTTCATCGTCGGCAGTCCCGTCTTAAGTTGTCTCCCCCCATGATGGAGACGCTGGCGATTATCTCTTACCGTCAGCCCTGTACCCGCGCTGATGTGGAAGCCATACGCGGTGTCCAGTCGGCGGAAATCATCAAGCAACTGATGGATCGCAATCTGGTACGGGTAACGGGAGAAGATACCTCGCTGGGCCGACCGTACCTGTATGGCACCACCCGACTCTTCCTGGAAACGTTTGGCCTGACGAATCTGGACAATCTTCCGATGGCTGAACAACTGCGTTCTCCGGCCGCGACCACCCAGGAAGTTCCTGCAGGGTCCGAAGAGATTTCCAGAGACGAAACGGCAGCAGCATAGTGCAGCAGGCCGCAACCTGCTCCAGCCCGCATTACTCCCGCATTGGCCGCGTTCCGCCACGCGGTGAGTTGCATTTCACCAGTCGAAACACGCGCTGCGCAGGCCAGAGCAACTTGCTCTAGCGGAGCGTGGGAATCGTCGCGTCTGCCCCCCTGTTCTGGTACTGGGCCCGCTGCAATGCCGCGTCGCGATGTTTCAGTGCGCGCTCCTCTGGTGTGGGCGCCAGCACTCCTCCCAGCGGGGTTGCACAAACCACTTTGACAAAAGGTGTCGTCACTGCCGAGCCAACCGCCTTGATGCCATGTGCCGACGAATCCACGATATTCACAGTCCCGGCAGCCACCGCGTGGACGGCATGCGGAATCCCTGTTCGATCCAACCAGGCTTCCGCAGATGTCTGATTTCCTTTCCGGGCTGCGCCCGTCGTGTCCTTGAATCGTCTTCCATGCATGTATTGCACCGTGGGGTCGTAATGGGGGTGTAGAGGATGCAAAAACCGCAGACGTATTCTTTCGGTGCCGAAGTCATAGTCGATGAAATCTTTTCGATAAGTAATCCGTGGAGCGCCGGGGAGCATTTGCACTTCAAGGTAGAGCCGTTCTTCCGTTAGCGGATGATTCACCACCACGATGGTCGGGCCTCCAGTCAGAGCGGGACCGCGAAAATCCCGATCTCCCGTATAATAAAAATTGTGTACGATCACTGTGGGGGGAATGTCTACCCGTTGATGGCCGTCCGGGCTCATTCTGACTGTGGGTGAAGGCTTGGACTCCAGGTTGGTCGTCGGATCAAACACCGTAATTTCTTCGGCTGGTGATGCTACAATCGGTCGTACATGTTGTGCCAGAACCGGCTGCAGCATCGGACTGGCCAACACACAGAAAGTCGTCAGTATTATACGGTTCATCGTGATCGGCCCTCTCTGGCGGACATTGTCCTATCTGTAACAATCGTTCCAAGTGCCCTGTCAGGGCTTGGTTTGGGGATGCGTCTCAGAATCTCATTGATAAATCAGGCTGACCTCAATTCTGTCGATCAGGTCGAAGTACTTTCGAACATCATCGGACGAACTGCTGAAGTTCAGTTCCCTCACCTGGCCTTTCTCCAGAACGATCGGCTGCGGATCAAGCTGAAACAGTTGAGCTTTTCCCAGCGTCGCCTGAGCGACCGGATCTCTGATCGGCGCCCCCCCTTCTCCACGAACCGAGATGCAGAACAAGTTGCGATTGAACCGTTCAAACATTGGCCGGTCTACCGCAGAGACCAGGCGGGGGTCCTGACGAGCAATGAAGTTCAGTTTCCAGTTTCCCGTTTCCGTGATCGTCAACGCGATCAAGGAAAGCTGGCAGTGGTCATTGTTGAGATGGCTGCGGTCCATCTGAAAGACCTTCACCCGAACCGGCGTGCCCTCGTCCACATAAGACAGGGGAATGAAGGTGGAACTGACCTGGGAGACCGGACGCTGTGGAACCTGCGATCGATACTCGTACCCCGGCAGGGAACAATACCGGCGGGCTTCGGTCCGCTTCAGCAAGCCGCCTGCAAAGGCCACTGCCCCTAACAGAATGATGGAAATTCCGATTGAAAAATTACGAACATTCATGGTTGCCTCCTCCTGAGGCGATGCACAGGGTTGGCAATCAGCGAGACAGGAACCTGGGAATCCAGCTCCTCCGCGGCGGTGGATTCTCGGCTGCATTGACGGGAATAATTGCACTGTCCGGGCCATGCCGCTCAGCAGGATGGCCTGATGGAGCATTGTGGAGAGTCGCCCCGGATCGAACTCCATACGGCTTGGGTGAGGGAGGAAATGCCTCTGGAGGGACTGCAGGAATCAACCGCTGGGGAGTCAGCTGAACTTTTACAGGAGGTGCGATCAGACCCGGCGACTCTGTCTTCGGGGCTGGAAGTCCGGGTGAATCATTGGGGAAGGTCGATCCTGACGGATTCTCACGCGTCGTCGACCTGGAACCTGGTCGTCCCGGTGTCATCGAATCCCGGCCTTCCGATTTCTGAGAGGTGCTGTTTTGTTGTGATGGAGGTTCCTGCGTTGTCTCCGGAACAGGCACCAGGGGCGTGATCTGTTCCAGGTTTGGCAGGGTTGGATTCCCTTCATACGGAACTGGTGAATAGCCATTTTGAAGTGTCCCCTGGCGGATATTCAGGCCCGGTCCCGAATAGCCGTTCGGATGGGCATAAGGGATGGCTTCCTGAGTCCGGTAAAGGTCTCCTCGTCTCTCCGCCGGCGGAATTCTTAAAAACTCATCCACCTGCAGGCTGGAATAATCAAAAACTTCGTTCTGCAGGAATTTCGATCTCTGTTGTGACACAAATTCCCGTTCGCGAAGTGAGGCTGGATCCAGATCCGCGACAGCCGGTGCCCAGCGTAGTCCCATCAGGTCGAACAACGTGGGATAGATGACCGACTGGGCATAGATCAGGTTTTCCTGCAGCGAAGACTCCTGTTGAGGCAACGGCCGGAACAGCCATCCCGCTCCGGGAAGATCTTCCAACAAAGGAACTCCGCGTGCCGTCCTCGATGCCTTCAGCCCCACTTGAAACCGGCTGACTTCCCGGAGTTCATAGTTCCCGGTCATCACATCGGTATCGATGAAGTGCCGTTTCACCCGTCCCAGGTGCTTTTCATCCGCACGGACCGGTTCACGAACATTGGTCGTAAACATGTAATTCAGGTGAAAAACCACTGCTTGACCGTCCGGCTGAATGACTGGTCGCACGCTGAAGCCGGTGCCTGTCTCGAATTTGTAGACCGCGGGATCGGGGATCAGAGCTTCCAGGTTCGATCCAATCCGTGGAACGTTATTCTTCGCCTGTGCGAGATACTGTTCATCCGTCTGCGAGGGGAGGCCGGGCAGGACGTCCCGGACCAGCGGTGCGGGTAAGCCGGAAGCGTAGGTCGCAGCAGTCGGCTGTCCGCCATACATCCGGGCCAGGGCCAGAAAGTTCGGGTCCCCCATCAGAGCGCCATAGTCGTTATAAGCAGCCAGCGCCGAGTTAAAGGCCTCGTTAATCAGGATGTTTCGTTTGGGCAGGTCGAACTCCATCGTCGCCTGTGGGGAAACCTGTCCGAACATACGGTTATTTGTCAGAATACTTTCGGTCTGCACCTGTCCCAGCTGAACATCATAATAATAACTTGTCTCACGGATGTAGCGAAACACCGGCTGATAAAACTGGGTGTTGACATCGTCCTCCAGTGCGGTGGAGATGCGGGCCAGGTAGTTGTCGATGTTCGCGATTTGTGCCCGGGTTCCATCAACCAGTTCGATATATTTTTCTTCAACGTCATCGACCAGCATGTCCAGAAACTTTTTATGATCCAGCGGGCGCCGCGCCGCTTCAGCATTTTGCCTGGCAAACTGGAATTCAACTTCCTGGGAAAGCAACTGCGAAAACTGTTTGTTAATGGGTGTAAACCATCCTCTGATCTTATTTGAGAACTCTCCTGGCAGGAAAACGGATTCCACACCTCGTTCAATCTGTTTCCAGTCCGAGAGAGCGCGTTTTGTATCAAAATCTTTGTCGGACATCGACAGCTCCAGGCGTTTTGCTGCATCGAGATAGCCGTGAATCACCTGCCTGATGAGTTGTTCGACGGAACGAAGCCTGGCCGGTCCCAGGGACACAATAAAGAGATTCTCCAGATTCATCGGATCGAAGGCTTTCTCCTTATTTGATGAACCAAGTTTATCGAACCATCTGCGGACATCGCTGACTTTTTTCTGATGATTCGGATCGTCGAATCTGACATCCTTTGCAAAATCCAGAAACGCTTGAAGTTCTTTAACGGATTGCGTGAATTTCTTGGACCAGAGCTGATCTACCTGGTCTTTATTCAAGGAAGTTGCTGCGTAATCGATTTTGATGTGATAGTCTGAAAATCTATTATGAGTATCACCTCCTGCTTTAGCAGGTTCGACTTCAGTAGGAGGTTCGTCTTGAGTCGCTTCAGTGGCTTCAGCTTCGGCGGTTTTGTCTTCGGTCGCTTCAACTTTGACAGCTTCGCTTTTAGCATCTTCTTCTTTGCCGATTTCGTTTTTAACAACATGGAAGAAAATACGGGTACCGTTAATGGTCGTGGAATATTTTCCATCACTTATTTTTTTAATTAAATCTTTTCTGTACGTGTTTGCGGTTTTCATAAGGGACAGGTCTGCACTGCTGCTGGCAGCTGAGTCACGTTTAATTTGTTCGATGACATCCCGGCGTAGGTCATCCGGTAAAAACTGAAAGGGAAGGCCGATGTCTAAGAGTGATAACGCTCGTGTCTCGAGCTCTCCGAATTGGCTTGCGAGTTGCTTCTGTTGATCGCGGCGTCCCTGTTCCGCGGTCTCCAGTTTTTTCCTGGCCTCTTCCTCCTTTTTTTCCGCAGCCTTGAGCATTTTTAGATAGTCGTTCCCGATCCGCTCTTCGATCAGCGATCGCTCCATGACCCGTTGTTTCCATTCCACCTCAGTGATGAGTCGGGACTTGAAGATCTGCGCCAACCGGATGAACTCCCGCTGCATGGGAGTCATCGTCTCTCTGTCCGATGTCTGCATGTCGAAAAATCCACGAATCGAGACGAATCGGGCATTCTGCGCCAGAAACTGGAACTGCTGGTGCCGGAACTTGTACTCCGCGTTGGAAGCCTGAAAGTACTCCTGTTCATCCAGCGGCAACTGCTGTTCGACCATCCGCATGAACTCGCACAGGATTTCCTGGCGGATATCGTTTTTTGCCAGCGCGAGCAGGAACAGGGCCGATGAAAGACTGGTGGTATCCATCGAATGCAGGGACAGCACTTTGTTCCCCGCGTGCATGAATTCTGAGTCCATCTCCAGCAACTCGTCGATAAAATCGCTTCCGAAGAAAGCTTCTCGATATTTGATTTCCCGGGTTTCCATTGGACACCCGGGGGGGCAGAGAGCAAAACTCTGCTCCGCTGCCCGGGCCGCCACCTGCGCGACCGCTTTCCGTAACATTTCGGCCGATTGCACAGTCAGGAATCGCGAATGGTCGATGTATCTTTGAATCCGCATGGCCACTTTCTCCATGCGATCGCCATGTTCACCGTTGATCTGGATGGTGTGGACAGAAACTCGCACCTGGCCGACCGGTGCGTCCATCTCGTTGATCATCGTGTGAACAATATTGACCCCTTTTCGGGGGCCCCGCATCTGGATGAGACCCTCTCCGATCACAGACAGGCTGACCTGTTCCACGGGATCGTCGGAGACCGGCTGGCCAGGTGCATAAGTGTCCGGGTCTGCAGTTTTAGCAGCCACTTCCCGGCGAAAGCGTTCTTCATAGGCCCGTTGTTCACCTTGCTCGGCTTCTTCCCAGGCTTCCGTCGCGGTGATCTCTTCATCCCGCTTTGACTGCACCTGGCCCAGCAGGGAGTTCACTCGGGACTCTTCCAGGGAAACGTCGTTGGCGACTGCATCGACTTCGATCCGTGCGGAAGACAATGCTTTTTCCAGCGTAGTCTGTCTGCCTTTCAGTCCCGATAACCTGGAATCTTGTGGATTCGTATTTTCCAGTTCCGCGATCGAATCCTTGACTGTGTCAAGATCGTCTTGAGTTCTCTCCACGAGTTGATTTGCTGAATTCTTCCGCGCTCGCGCGGCCATCAAGGCTGTCTGATGTTGTTCAAGTGCCTCTTCCGCAGCCCGCGCCTCCCGGGCGGCCCGGACCGCTTTCAACTCGCGAGAACGGCGAAGGTCGGTTTTGGCGTCAGCTTGTCGGCCTGCGGCATCGGCCAACTGGGCATCCATGGCCACTGCCTGACGATTGTAAGACTTCGCCTTGCGATTGACGATCTGTACAACACGGTGGGCATCGCGGAAGTAATACAACCTGGCAATCCGGGAAATCACTTTGTCGGAGGGATTAAAGCCGGCCGGGACATTGCGAAACTTGGTGTATTCCGGATATTGAACGTAGCGACCGGTTGAATCCGCAATTCCCGCAATCTGAGTGCTGGAAAGATCGTCGGAGGCCAGCGCGTCGAACTTTCCGAGAACCTCGGTGTAATCGACGCCGGCAATCCCGTTCACTTCAAGCGGATTTCCGTATTTGTCCTGAATGACCGGCTTGCCAGCGGCCTCTCCCTTGAGGGCCATACTGTTCGGATTGCCAACGATCACCAGTTGGTAAAGATCCGGGTTCAGCACGTTGAACCTGAGGGCGACCGAGTTTGTCTGGAGATCATAAATGGCATCGGTGGGATTGATCGGACGAACTGTCTCCGGGTTGAACGTCCCTGATCCGTTGCTGGGATAGAAAGCATAGTTCTTCTCTTCTTCAGCATGGTCCTTGTCCAGCGGGTTCTCACGATTGAAGGAGACGATAAGTTGCTTGACCCCGGGAGCCGTTCCAAAATTCTTTGGCTGCACGCCGACGACATGCAATCCACCCGTATGCACGGAAAATGGAATCTCCTGGGAGATTTTGCTCAGACCGTCTCCTCGCGCCAGCCGCACCTTAAACCGGTGTCCGCCATTTGTCAGTTTCGGCAGAGGGACCGTAAACGTGAGATCATTCTCACTCGGATCGGAACTGGAATCGGCCAGAGTCGACCTGACTGCTGGTTGCGGGTCGCCATCGAGGAACACCAGCAGATACGTGTCCGCCAGAAGTATGTCCATGTCCATATTCGGATTGAGCAGATCGAATGTGCCCTTCAGCTTCACCTTCGAAGAAATGACATCTGCCGGCGCCGGAATCGCATCAACTTCCTCTCCATTATCTTCTGCTGTCACCGGAATGAACTTGAACGTTGACGTTGGCGGAGGATTTTGGGTTGTGATTTTGTCTTTCACAAGCCGGAGCTGGAGCGATTGTGACGGACGAACTTGCTCGTTGCTCTGCCTGGCGAATAACACCAGACGGGCCTCCACCGGAGAGTTCGTCGCAGGGACATCCGCAAGATTGAGGCGATATGTCCATTCCTTTGAGGATGATGGGCGAAAGGTTTGAGAAAAGGCCCGTTCATACTTCCCGTCCGAGTTCTTCACATAGATTGCAAATTCAGAATAGATTGCATTGGGAACGGAATCTCCTTTGAGAGTGAGCGCGCCATCATAGACATTCACCACGCCATCTGCGGTGATGCTCTTTTCGGGAGCGTACTCGCCGTTTTTTGAATACAGGAGCCGAGGGACAGCGACCGTCTCATCAGGCATAATGACCTGTCGCGTGACAAGGGGGGTTAATGTACCGTCTTTTGATTCCGAGAGTGTGAGCGTTTGCTTTCCCGGACCGGGTAACGTCACGGCGAATGTCGAAATACCGGTTCCATCCGCCGTGACTTCTTCAGGGTCAGAGTCATTAACCTTGTATGTCGTGCCTTGTGTCAGGCCGGAAACGGTCACACTAATTTTATTTCCCTGGAGATAGATATTCTGGCTGGGACCGACCGCTTTGACGTTGATGAGATAGATCGCTCCGTCACTCATCGTCTCCTCGATCGTCGTAATGGCGGGCTGACTGGTTGCATCCGCAACAAGTTGAATTCCTCCACCGGCGGGAGGATTGGCAGCCCAGGCGACCTGCGGGACCGGAGAATGTCCGAGGAGAGACTGAGAGGGGAGAGACTGTTCAGACAATGCCCGCAACTGATGATTGTCGGACGGCAGAGGGCCAGGACTCGCCACAGGGAGCAACTGGGGCGGAGCGGAATCGGCAGATTCTGCAACTTCAGATCCGCCAGTCAGCGTGATCCCAACTGGTGGGAGCAATCGGCTGCCAAAATGGACAGCCAGAAGTGTCCCCCCAACGCCCAACACCCCTGCTGCAAAGCAACAGCAGACAATAAAGAGTATCCCTAAGGCCCGCAACATGTTGTCACCACTTCCTTGTCGGTAGTCGGAATCCTTTCCGCGACGCCCATCATCAATTTTCGGCGTTTCCGATTGATCCTGGCAGGACAGCGGTCACTCCGCTGCCGCATCATTGCAATCGCATGATCGCTGTAGAATCATCGGATTCCACGCGGATACAATGCGTAATACTGCAGGACCCATCCTGAGAGTAGTATCGGCCTTGCCGTTGGCAATGATTGGAAGGGGAATCCGTTTTGCGACATCTGTGCCGCAATTGCTTATTGGGGATTCCAATTGTAGCGATTAAGTAGATTCTTTCGCTTTTGTAACACTTTATTAGTTTCAAGTTTGCTCAGGCCAAGGCTCGCGCAGCTCGCGTTTCGGCTGATGAAAGGCAACTTGCCGCGTGGTGGAACGCGATCGATGCGGGTTGAATGTGGGGAACATTCTTCCAAGAACTCACTCGATGCCGTCGCCGGAGAGATAGCGTCCCGCCTCCACATAGCCGATACGTTCCATCACAATGTATGATGAATCCTTGTTCTGCACCTCCAGGAAGCTCTTCATCAAAAGCGGAGAATATCCGGACTGCCTGACATTCCACTGCAACGTCTGGCCTTTGTCCAATTGCTCCGAAGTGGGCTCAAACCGGATGGGCGGAATTGTCACCGCTCCCAGATATTCATAACGCTTCGAGCCTGGCTTCTGACGGTCATCCATGACCTCCCAAAGTCTCAATTGCAGCCGGAGATCGACGACTGTCGCCTGAGTTTCCATGACTGCGTTTAATACATATTCCCCATCAGCATTCTCGTTCTTCTGATCATTATCAAAGATGCTAAGGGACATCCCTTCATAGATCATGACCAGGGGGACGGGAGATGGCAGCCCTGCCAGGGGAGTTGTGATTTCGCGGATGGCTGCGGATTGTGGATATGAAAAAAAGCTCACAACCTTCCTCGAAACGTCGTAATCCCTGGCAGAGTCGAAATCGCTCCTTGATTTGCTGGCGATGGAAATTTGTTCAACTGCCAAAGAAGATGCTTCGGAATTGAGAACTGGTTCAGGAGAGGGGGTAACGAAAGAGCCTTCAGAAGATGGCTGGGGTCCGCGAAAAGCCAACGGAATCCCTGGCAGCAAAGTCCCGGAATGAGTGTCATCCGCGATCTGAATGACAGCTTGTTGGGCATGAGCCTCCGGGCACGTGAGTATCGGCAAAATCACGAGCAGACAAACGGCGATCATCGTGAACATCAGAAGAGCCCTCACAGCAGGAAACAGCGATGTCTCTCGGCTTGCGTCAGTCTTCCCCCCCGGTTCCGATGGAAACCAGAAAAAGACCAGCCGACTTTCATTTAAGAAGGTATCATATAAATGTCTGCCGAGCGAAACATTTTAGGGCTGCGAACAAAACCTTCTGATTGCTGAAGATCTCCTTTCCGCGAGCGAGTCGGGACCAGTTTTGTGAGAGGTTCTTAGACTTGGAATGCGTTCACCCTGCAAAGACCGCGTTCCACCACGCGGCGCGTTGCTTTTTATCTATCAAAACCGTGCTACACGAGCCACAGGCCGGAGCAACTTGCCAGAGCAGGACTTAATATATGGCCTCACTGAACCATAATGCTGGTAGCAACAGCAAAATTTGGGGAAAATTTAAGAGGGAGCGCGTCGACGTGAATCTTGATACAGAGTCCTGTCAAAAGGCAGGGTTCTTCTCAGAATTTCGTGGGTGATGTTGTTTGGGGCTGGCGGGGGCGGGTTGGATTTTGGATGCTGTGGGGATGAACACACTTTCTGAGCATTACGGGTTGTTGCTGGGGCTGGATCGG
>Ga0182738_1000211_pt1 | contig 89974 bp, 74 predicted proteins | sample eDN5th30CBELigMG_FD_128876 | JGI IMG/M metagenome (GOLD analysis project Ga0182738, IMG submission 128876) | Enriched Miracle-Growth compost microbial communities from Emeryville, California, USA - eDNA 5th pass 30_C BE-Lig MG (version 2)... ... | reverse complement strand
GTCGGCAAGCAAAAGTGCGCCGACTGCGTGTGCCTTCTCGGCGGTTGCGCGGATATCGACGATTCGCAGCAGCGGATTGCTCGGCGTCTCGACCCAGACCAGCTTGGGGTTTTTCGCGATCACCGCATCCAGCGCTCGCGTATCCGTCTGGTCGACGAACTCGACCCGTGCGGAGCCACGCTTGGCCAGAGCATCGAACAAGCGATAAGTACCGCCGTAACAATCGTGCGGCGCAATCAGCAGATCCCCCGGATTGAGCAACTGGCACGCCAAGGTGACGGCGGCCATCCCTGATGAAGTGATCACTGCGCCGGCAGCGCCTTCCAGCTGTGCAATGGCTTCACCCAGCGCGTCTCGCGTGGGATTCCCGGAACGCGTGTAGTCGTACACGCCTTTCTCGCCGAATGCCTTGAACGCGTACGTCGAGCTCAGGTGGATCGGTGGGACCACCGCACCATGCTGGGTATCGGATTCCAGCGCAGCCCGTACCGCGAGGGTCGTGGGTGACTGGTTCATGCGATGCTCCTCGCGAATCCCAGTGCGTGTTCGAAGATCGGGCGCAGAGCAGCGCTCTCCTTGAGGAAGGCGTCGTGACCGTACAGCGATGAAATTTCGACGAGCTGCGCCGGCCCGGCCAGGCGCGCGTGCAACGCCTGCAAGTCAGCAAGCGGCACCAACTGATCCTCACGGACCGCCACCACCGTAGTTGGCACGCGAATGCGCGTCGCGTCCACCCGATGCAGGTCGATGGATTCGGACAAGCAGATGAACGCTTCAGGCAGGTACGACGCCGCATAGGCATCGCCGCGCGACAGCAGATAGCTCTCGACCGGAAACTGGAAGCGGCCGTCGATACGTGCAGGCTCGCCATCGAAACGCTGGGCAAACTCTTCGGAGCTGCGGTACGTCGCCATCGCCAACGCACGCGCGAGCCGCAGCCCTTCCGGACCGTCATCCTTTTTCAGTGCATATCGGACCATGGCGCGCTGCACGCTGCGCCATGCGGTGGCCATCGGATGCGAACGGTCCGCCGCGCTGATTACGACGATGTGGCGGACCAGCTCCGGCCAGCGCTCGGCAAATGCCAGCGCCACCATGCCGCCGTAAGAGGCGCCAATGATGGCCTGCAACGAAGCCAAGCCCAGGTGCTCCAGCAGCCTGCGCAGCAGCTCAGCCTGATCGAAAGCACTGATGGATGGGAACACGGTCTGTCCGGATCGGGGGCCGGTTGTCTCGCCGCTGCCGCCCAGGAAATCGAAGCCCAGCACGCGGCAGCGGTCCGCATCGAGCGCGGCGCCGGGCCCGACGATCTCGCTCCACCAGCCCTTGGGGGTGGTGCCGGTAACGAAGCGGCCGGCGGAGATCCCGCCCAAGGTCGCGACCACCGGACCGTCGCTCCCCACCATTCGCCAGGCCACCCGGACACCGCTCAGTTGACCGCCAAAATGCAGCTGGAACGCGCCTGGAATCTCCAGCACGCCTTCCTGAACAGCGGGTTCCGCGGGCGCACGGGCGGGCTCGGGGCGGGCCGCCGCAGCTGAATCGTTCGCGCCAGTCATCGGTCGAAGGCACTCCAGTCCATCCGCGCCCGGGACGGGCGGGAATCAAGGTTTCGCGCATCGCAGAAACCCCACGGAGTACCGTAGGCAGGTCGTTGTGGCCATCTGCCGGCGCACTCATGCCTTGTCGGCATGACACACGGGCAGCTTCACAACAACTCATCTGTCGGGCGACCGGCAAGCCGGCGCTCCGCAGGAGTTGGCACCTTTTCGAGGTGGTTGGCCTCGACGGTTGCCCCGGCATCCAAGGGCCTTACCCTCCGCCGGTCTCGATGAGCGGCGAGGAGTCTAGGGGTGCGCCCGGCGCAGCGTCAAGGAACTTGTACCTCGCGCGATCGGCGGATTCTTCGGCACAGGCGCCTTTTCGCTTGACCCTGTCCGAGTGCTTGTAATAACGTGCTATCACACTAGTACATTGGTACAGCCCCGATGAAAGAGCATCGTACGGTGACACCTCGCCAGGAGGTGCTGGCTGAGCGCGCGCTGTTCTCCGCCATCCTCACACTGCAGACGGTGGATGACTGCCGCTCGTTCTTTCGCGATCTGTGTACGCCCGCCGAGTTGCAGGCGCTGGCAGATCGTTGGTCCGTGGTCGGCCTGCTGCAGCAGGGCATGCCCTACCGTGAGATTCACAAACAAACCGGCGTGAGCGTGACCACCATCGGCCGCGTCGCGCGCTACCTGACCAACGGCAACGGCGGTTATTCGCTGGCGGTCGAACGTCTCAAAGAACCCCGCCCCGGCTGATCCCAAGGATTCCATCGTGGACAAGACCGCCCGCCTGAAAGTCGCCCTGCAGAAATCCGGGCGGCTGACGGAGAACTCGCTCGATCTGCTGGTGCGTTGCGGCCTGAAGTACAGCCGCGGCAAGGATCAGCTCATGTGCTACGGCGAGAACATGCCGCTGGACGTGCTGTTCGTGCGCGATGACGACATTCCCGACCTGGTGCAGCAGGACGTGTGCGATCTGGGAATCGTCGGACTGAACGTCATCGAAGAGAAACGCCTCGCCTTCCAGGCCCGCGGCACCACGCCGCTGTTCGAGCAGCTCATGGTGCTGGACTACGGCAAGTGCCGCCTGTCGATCGCCGTGCCGAACGACACCGAGTACAGAAATGTGAGCTCGTTGCGCGGCAAGCGCATCGCTACCACGTATCCGAACATCCTTTCGCGTTACCTGCGTGAGAACGACGTGCAGGCCGAGGTGGTCACGATGTCGGGTGCAGTGGAAATCGCGCCGCGGCTCGGCCGTGCCGATTTCATCTGCGACCTGGTTTCCACCGGCTCCACGCTGGTCGCCAACCATCTCACCGAAGCCGACGTCGTGCTGGAAAGCCAGGCGGCGATCATCAGCACGCCGATGCCGGTCTCGGCGGAAAAGCAGGAGTGGATCCATCGCCTGTCGCTGCGCATCGACGGCGTGCAGCAGGTCAAGGAAAGCAAGTACATCATGCTGCACGCGCCGCGCGAGAAGCTGGCGGATATTCGCAAGCTGCTGCCAGGTAGCGAATCGCCGACCATCATGCCGCTCGACGGCTCGGGCGACAAAGTCGCAGTGCACGCCGTGTGTCGCGAGAACGTGTTCTGGGAAACGCTCGAAGGTCTGAAGCATGCCGGCGCCAGCGCCATCCTGGTGCTGCCGGTCGAGAAGATGCTGGCATGAGCGAGCGGCCGATTCTCAGATGGGCCGCGCTGTCGGCCGACGAACGTCGCGCTGCGTTGCGACGGCCGGCGAACAATGACGCTGCAAGCTTGCACCAGCGTGTGCAGGCCATCATCGACAACGTGCGCTCGAACGGCGACGCTGCCCTGCTCGCTTACACCAAGCAGTTCGACGACGCGGTGCTGGATTCTCTTGCCGCTACTGCTGCGGAGTTCGCAGCAGCTGAACGTTCGTTGCAACCCGCCCAACTGGCCGCACTCGATCGCGCGATTGACAATGTTCAGCGCTTTCACGAAGCGCAGCTCACGGCGGCGATCCGCCTGGAGGTGTCGCCCGGCGTGGTCTGCGAACGTCAGTTTCGTCCGATCGATGCCGTTGGCTTGTATGTTCCCGCTGGCGTCGCTCCCCTGCCCTCCGCAGCCATCATGCTTGCTGTGCCGGCCCGCATCGCCGCTTGCCGGACACGCATCATCTGCACGCCGCCTCGCAAGGATGGCACTGCCGATCCAGCCGTGCTGACCGTCGCGAAGCGCTGCGGTGTCGATCTCGTGTTCAAAGTCGGCGGTGCGCAAGCCATCGCCGCAATGGCGTATGGCACGCAAAGCATTCCAAAGGTCGACAAGGTGTTCGGTCCGGGCAGCGCCTGGGTCACGGCCGCCAAGCTGCTCGTGTCCAACGATCCCGAAGGTGCGGCGCTCGATCTTCCGGCGGGTCCGTCCGAAGTGCTGGTGATCGCCGACGCCTCGGCGCGGCCCGAATTCGTCGCGGCCGATCTGCTGGCGCAGGCGGAGCACAGCATCGATGCTCAAGTGGTGCTCGTAACCACATCGTCGGATTTGGCCCGAGCCACGCTGGCGCAACTCGAGCAGCAGATGCGGCGTCTGGGTCGCGCAAGCACGCTGCGCGAATCGATTGGTCATAGCCGCATCATCGTGGTCGATTCGCTCGATGCGGCATTCGAGGTCAGCAACGCCTACGCCCCCGAGCATCTCATCGTCCAGACCGCGAATCCTCGCACCTATCTGCCACAGGTCCGCAATGCCGGCTCGGTGTTCCTCGGCGCGTGGACGCCTGAAACCATGGGCGACTACTGCAGCGGCACCAACCACGTACTACCGACTTATGGCTTCGCTCGCGCCTACAGCGGTCTGTCGATGACGGACTTTCTCAGGCGCATGACGATCCAGGAACTCAGCGCCGACGGCCTGCGCGATCTCGGCCCGACCGCAGTAACCATCGCGCAGCTCGAAGGTCTGGATGCGCACGCCAACGCAGTGCAGGTGCGCCTGGCTCATCTCGAACAGGCGGACCGATCATGATCCGTGTTCTGGAACTCGCCCGCCCCGACATCCTGACGTTGCAGCCCTACCAGCATGCGGCGTGGGAACCTTCGCTGGAGCGCATGCATGCGAACGAGATGCCGTGGCGCGCCGACGGTGATCCGAGCGGCGCCGGGCTCAATCGCTATCCGGAGCCGCAGCCTGCCGAGCTGATCTCTCATCTTGCGGCGCTGTACGGTGTAGAGCCGCACAACGTCCTTGCTGGCCGCGGCGGCGACGAAGGCATCGACCTGCTGGTTCGGACCTTCTGCCGTGCCGGTCAGGACAGCATCCTGATTTGCCCACCCACCTTCGGTATGTACAAGGTGTCCGCGCGGATCCAGGGCGCAGGCGTTGTCGAGGTGCCGCTGGTCAAAGAGAACGGCTTCGCGCTCGATACGCACGGCGTACTTGCCGCCTGTACCGAGAACGTCAAGCTCGTCTTCGTCTGTTCGCCCAACAACCCTACGGGCAACCTGCTCGACCGGTGCGCGATCGAGCTTCTGTGCACGCAGCTTGCGAACAAGGCCATCGTGGTGGTCGATGAGGCCTATATCGAGTTCGCACGGGCCGACAGCATCATCCCATCGATCCAGCAGTTCGAGAATCTCGTCGTACTGCGCACGCTGTCGAAAGCCTATGCGTTGGCCGGCGCCCGCTGCGGCGCGGTGATCGCGCACGCCGACATCATCAGCCTGCTGACGCGAGTGATCACGCCGTACGCCCTGCCCACGCAGACGATCGAGTCCGTGCTGAAATTCACCGATGAGGCGCATTGCACTGATTCCAGGCGCCTGATCGAAGTCCTGCTGAGCGAGCGGGCACGACTGAGCGAGCTGTTGTCGCGACTGCCGCTGATCCGTCGCGTCTGGCGCAGCGATGCCAATTTCCTGCTGGTGGAATGCACTGATGCAGTTCGTGTCGTGCGCGCCGCCACTGCCTCCAGGCTGATCGTTCGCGATCCGAAACAACCCACGCTGCCGAATTGCCTGCGCATCTCCATCGGCACGCCCGAACAGAACGATCGGCTGCTGCGCGGCATCGCCGCGGCCAGCACAGAAACGGAAGGTGTCACATGAGCGGCCGCAAGATCCTGTTCATCGATCGCGACGGTACGCTGATCGAGGAGCCGGCAGATCAACAGATCGATAGTCTGCAGAAGCTGCGGCTGCTGCCCGACGTCGTTCCTGCGTTGCTGCGGCTGCGTGATGCCGGCTATGCGTTCGTCCTGGTCAGCAATCAGGACGGCCTGGGTACGCCGAGCTTTCCGCAACCGACCTTCGACGAGCCGCACGAGTTCCTGCGTCGCTTGCTGTCGTCACAGGGCATCGCTTTCGAAGCAGAATTCATCTGTCCGCATTTCGCCAAGGACAACTGCGACTGCCGCAAGCCGAAGACCGCGCTGCTGACGCAGTATCTGCGGGACAACCCGCTCGATCGCGCCAACAGCTACGTGATCGGCGATCGCGACACCGACATGGAGCTGGCGCGGAATCTGGGTATTTCCGGACTGCGAGTCCGCATCGACGGCGGACCGGACGAGACCTGGCCGGCCATCGCCGCTCGCCTGGCTGCGCCACACCGTCGTGCCGAGGTGAAGCGCAAGACCAAGGAAACCGACATCGTCGTCGCGGTGGATCTGGACCGCGAATCGCCCATTCACATCGCCACCGGCCTCGGCTTCTTCGACCACATGCTGGAGCAGATAGCGCGCCACGGCGGCTTCTCGTTGCAGCTGGCGTGCCAGGGCGATTTGCACATCGACGAACACCACACGGTCGAGGACTGCGCGCTGGCGCTCGGTCAGGCACTCAAGATCGCGCTGGGCGACAAGCGCGGCATCCATCGCTACGGCTTCCTGCTGCCGATGGACGAAGCGCTGGCCCAGGTCGCCATCGACCTGTCCGGCCGGCCCTACTTCGTCTTCGAAGGTCAGTTCGGCCGCGACAGCGTCGGCCAGCTGCCGACCGAGCTGGTGCCGCACTTCTTCCGCTCGCTGGCGGAAACGCTGGGTGCGTCCCTGAACGTCAAGGTCACAGGCGAGAACACCCATCACATGATCGAAGCCTGCTTCAAAGGGGTCGGACGCACGTTGCGCCAGGCATTTCGCATCACGGACACGGAATTGCCCAGCACCAAGGGAATGCTGTGATGACGCGACTGGCGATCATCGATAGCGGCGGCGCGAACATTGCTTCTCTGCAGTTCGCAATGGAGCGGCTTGGAGTGCCTGCGGATCTCACCACGGATCCGGAGCACCTGCGCAACGCGACTCACGTGATTCTCCCAGGTGTCGGCGCGGCGGCGGATTGCATGGCGCGGCTGCACGGCGCCGGGCTGGTCGATACGATCCGCTCGCTCCAGCAGCCGCTGCTGGGCATCTGCGTCGGAATGCAGTTGCTGTTCGAGTCTTCCGAGGAAGGTGACGTGCCCTGCCTCGGCCTACTTCCCGGTCGCGTGCGGCGCCTCGGGGGCGGGAACGATTTGCCGGTGCCGCACATGGGCTGGAATCAGCTCGAATTCGATCGCGCATCGCCCTTGCTCGATGACATCGTGAGCGGCGACTACGTTTACTTCGTACACAGCTACGCCGCGCCGGTCAGCGATCTCACCGTTGCGACGACACGCTATGGCGATGCGTTTTCTGCCGTCGTCCAGCACGGCAACGTTCACGGCGTGCAGTTCCACCCGGAGCGCTCGGCAAGTACCGGCGCGCGCCTGCTGCGCAATTTCCTGCAACTCTAAACAGCGACCTGTGACCCGATGGAACTCATTCCCGCGATCGATCTGAAGGAAGGCCGCTGCGTGCGGCTGTTAAAGGGCGACTTTGCTGCCGAAACCGTCTATTCGAACGAACCAGCGAGCATCCTCGAACGCTATTGGGCCTTGGGCGCACAGCGCGTTCATGTCGTCGATCTGGACGGAGCGCGCGACGGCAAACAGTCGAATAGAGAAATCATCGTACAGCTGGCGGCATTGCGCTGCGTACGTTTGCAGGTCGGTGGCGGACTGCGAACGCTGCAACGAGTTCGAGAGCTGCTTGACGCAGGCGTGGAACGCGCAGTGATCGGCAGTGTGGCCGTCACTGCTCCGGATGAGGTTGCGTACTGGATGACGCAGGTCGACCCGCAGCGCATCGTCCTGGCCTTCGACGTACGCCTCGACTCCGACAATGTTCCGATGCTTGCCACCCACGGCTGGCAGAAAACCAGCAGCGTCGTGTTGTGGGACGCCGTCGAAAGATTCATGAGCAGCGGCCTGAAGCACGTGCTGTGTACAGACGTGGCGCGCGACGGCGCCATGACCGGACCGAACAGCGAGCTCTACGCCGAAGCCGTGCGGCGCTTTCCCGAGCTGCAATGGCAGGCTTCGGGCGGCATCGCCAATGCAAACGATCTCAGCACGTTGCGCCAATGCGGCGTCGCCGCCGCCATCAGCGGCAAGGCGATGCTGGAAAACACCATCTCTGCCGAGGAGCTGCAACCATTCTTGCCAAACGCATCATCCCCTGCCTCGATGTAAGGGACGGCCAGGTCGTCAAGGGTGTGCGCTTCCGCGATCACGTGGTCGTGGGCGACATCCTCGAGCTCGCCACGCGCTACAGCGCGGAAGGCGCGGACGAACTGGTTTTCTACGACATCACGGCCAGCCCCGACGGACGCTCGGTGGATCGCAGCTGGGTCCGCAGGATCGCGCGCATCCTGGATATTCCGTTCTGTGTTGCTGGCGGCATTCGCAGCGTGGCCGACGCAGAGCAGGTGCTGGGCGAAGGTGCGGAGAAAATTTCCATCAACTCTCCGGCGCTCGCCGAGCCTGAGCTGATATCACGCCTCAGCGACCGCTTCGGCGCGCAATGCGTGGTGATCGGCATCGACAGCCAGACCGTCGATGGCGACTACCACGTCTATCAGTTCACCGGCGATCCGAATCGAACCCGCAACACCGCACGCCGCACACTCGATTGGGTTCGCGAAGTTCAGGAACGTGGTGCCGGGGAGATCGTTCTGAACTGCATGGCGAGCGATGGCGTACGCCAGGGCTATGACATCGCTCAACTGTCTGCCGTACGGCGGATCTGCCACGTGCCGCTGATCGCTTCCGGCGGCGCGGGAGCACTGGCGCATTTCTCCGACGTATTTCAACAGGCACGTGTCGACGGCGCGTTGGCCGCCAGTGTCTTCCACAGCGGCAACATTGCGATTCCCGATCTGAAGAAGTACCTGCGCACGCAGGCGATCCCGATCCGGCCCGAGGTCCAACCATGACGCCCGCACAGATCGCAGCCCTCGACTGGAGCAAAGGTGATCGCCTGCTGCCGGCGGTCGTCCAGGATGCGCGTACCGGCAAAGTTCTGATGCTGGGCTACATGAACGCCGAGGCGCTGCGCGTCACGCTCGACAGCCGTCGCGTGACATTCTTCAGCCGCAGCAAGAATCGCCTCTGGACCAAGGGCGAGACCTCTGGAAATTTCCTGAACCTGGTGGCGGTCGCCGCCGATTGCGACAACGACAGCCTGCTGGTGCAGGCACATCCCGATGGACCGACTTGCCACACCGGCAGTGACAGCTGCTTTGCCGAAGCAGCAAGTACAGCCGCTGCAGATTTCGCGTTCCTGTCGAAGCTCGAATCAGTGATTGCGCAGCGTATCGCGGATCAACCGACCGGCAGTTATACGGCGCGAATCTGGTCGGAAGGCCCGACTCGCCTCGCCCAGAAGGTTGGCGAGGAAGGCGTTGAAGTGGCGCTGGCCGCGGTAACCCAGACGGACGAGCGTCTGGTGAGCGAAGCGGCGGACCTGCTCTTTCACCTGGCGCTGCTGCTGAAGAGCCGCGATCTGTCGCTCGCGAACGCGGTGAGGGAACTCGAGCAGCGTCACGCCGCGAAGCCGTAGTCGGCTTCATCTCGTAGGGCGCTTAGCCAGAGTCTGATTCATTCGTTCTTCGTCATTCCCGCGTGCGCGAGAATCCATCCGATATCGAGACTGGACTCCCGCTTACGCGGGAGTGACGAATGAGGCGCCGTCATTCCCGCGTAAGCGGAATCCATCCGGCGTCAGGACTGGTGGACTCCCGCCTGCGCGGGAGTGACGAAATGGGCGTCATCGTCATTCCCGCGTAAGCGGGAATCCATTCGGCATCAGGACTGGACTCCCGCCCCCGCCTGCGTGGGGCAAGCTCTGCACGGGAGTGACGAACATCCTTAAATCAGCACCTCAATCGCCGGCTCGCGCAGGTTGTACTGCGAGCTCATGGCACGGCCATAGGCACCGGCGGTGGCGATCAGCAGGATGTCCCCTTCCTGCGTCGGCGGCAGCAGCCGGTCGGTGCCGAGCTGGTCGCCCGATTCGCAGATCGGACCGACCACGTTGACCACTTCGGTGGCCAGGTCGTCGAGCCGGCTGAGATTCAGGATCTCGTGGTGCGCGCCGTACAGCGCCGGGCGGATCAGCGAGTTCATGCCGGTGGCAACGCCGACGTACTGCACTTCGCCCTTGCCCTTGAGCTGCGTCACCTGCGCCAGCAACACGCCGGCTTCGGCGACCAGGAAACGGCCCGGCTCGATCCACAACGTCAGCTTGGGGTGCGCCGTCTTCAGTGCCGCGAGCGCCGCGCCGAATTCCGGCAACACTACGCCCTGCTGGCCCAACCGTTCCGGCACGCCCAGACCGCCGCCCAGGTCGACGGTGTGAACATCGGTGAACCGCTGCGTCAGCGCGGCCAGCGTCTCGCCGACCGAATGCCAGTTGTCCACCGTGAACACGCCGCTGCCGGTATGCGCATGCAAACCGACCACGCGCGCGCCGCTGGACTTGACCAGCCGCTCCAGCTCATCCAGCTCGAACAGCGGTACACCGAACTTCGAGTGCACACCGGCCGTGCGGACCTTGTCGTGGTGACCACGGCCATAGCCCGTGTCGATGCGCACGAACACGTCGCGCCCCTTGAACAGTTCCGGCCACGCCTTGAGCGGGTGCAGGTTGTCCAGCGTCACCCAGATGCCCTGTTCCAGGCCCCAGGCGTATTCGTCGCGCGGCGCGAAATTCGGAGTGAACAGGATCTTCTTGCGATCGATATCGGGTAGCGTGCGTAGCACGTGCTCGACCTCGTTGCGCGAGACGCATTCGAAGCCCAGGCCGTGCTCGTGGAACAGCCGCAGGATTTCCGGATGCCAGTTGGCCTTCAGGGCGTAGAACACGGCATCGATGCCGGGCAGCGCCTTGAGCGCCTGCGCCTTCGCCTTGAGCGTCGCGCGATCATAGATGAAGGCCGCGGCGTGCTTGCGCCCGAGCGCGACCAGATCGTCGCGACGCGCATGCCACCACTGCCTGGAGGTGTCCAGATCCTTGCCGGCGGAGCCGTAGAGCTCTTCCCAGGTCGGACCCAGCACGCGGTCTGCCGTCATCTTGCGGATCGCGATCTCGTGCAGGCGCGAGACCAGCCGGTCGCCCTGCTCCTCGTCGATCACGAAGGTGATGTTGAGATCGTTGGCGGCCTGCGTGACCAGGTAGATCTTCTGTTCCTCGAACAGCTCCAGCGCGTCGCCGAGCCGATGCAGGATGGCGCGGATGTTGCGTCCGACCAGGCTCACCGCCGCGCACGGACCGATGATCTGCACACGACAGATCTTCGCCAGATCGTCGGTCAGCGCGGTCATGGCCGCCTTGGTGAGCGAGTTGGCGGCCGGATCGAGCGACACGGTGACGCTGGTTTCCGAGGTCGACACCAGGTCGACCGAGATGCCGTGATCCTTGAAGACCTGGAAGGCGTCGGCCAGGAAGCCCACCGAGTGCCACATGCCGACGGTTTCCATCGACACCAGCGTGATGTTCTTCTTGATCGTGACCGCCTTGACCTGCGCAGCAATGTTGCCGCCGTGCGTGGTGACGACGGTGCCCGGCATCTTCGGCGTCTGCGTGGCGAACACGTAGAGCGGGATGCCGTACTGCTTCACCGGCATGATGCAGCGAGGATGCAGAACCTTGGCGCCGCTGCTGGCGATTTCCTGGGCTTCGTCGTACTCCAATGCGCGCAGCAGGCGTGCGGTAGGCACGGAGCGCGGATTGGCGCTGAACATGCCAGGCACGTCGGTCCAGATCTCCAGGCGTCGCGCCTGCAGCTTGGCGGCGAAATAGCTGCCCGAAGTATCCGAGCCACCGCGACCGAGCAGCACGGTGTCGCCCTTCTCGTCGCTGGCGATGAAGCCCTGGGTGATCCATACGGTGCCGGACGAGGACCAGCGCCGCTGCAACTCCGAATCCGGCTCGTAGGCGCAGGTTGCGGAGAGATAGCTGGAACGCATGCTGGCGTTGCGGCGCTGTTCGGCCTTGAGCACGGTGCGGGCGTCGACCCATTGGGTGTCGAGCCCCTGCGCCGTCAGGAATGCTGCGCCGAGGCGGGTTGCCATCAGCTCGCCCTGCGCCATGACGCGTGCGTGCAGACGCTCGCTGACTTCTCCAACCAGTGAAATGCCGGCGGCGATCTGCCGCAGGCGCTTGAATTGATCTTCCAGGTCCGGCGTAGGAACGATGCCCAGATCGCGGGCCAGATCGCGGTGGCGTCGTTCGATCTGGTCCATGACCGGCTGCCATTCGCCGCCCAGCGCCTGCGTCAGCAGTTGCTCCAGCCGATCGGTGATACCGGACAGCGCCGAATGCACCACCACCGGGCGCAGTCCTTCGGACAGGCGATCGCGCAGCACGGCGGCGACGTTCTTCCAGTTCACGGCCGAGGACACGCTGGTGCCGCCGAACTTGAGCACCACCCAGGGCGAGTTGCCGGTGGTGGAATCAGCCATCGTCATTGGGGACCCCATTGGATTTGCATTTTCGAGCTGTTCGTTCAAAGCGCGGCCAACGCCGCGGCGGGGTGGCGCGGGTACTTCAATGCCCGGCATCTCACCGGCTGGCTGCACGGCGGGCGGTCGAGTGCGATGTTCCGCGGTAAACGAACCCGAGCCCGGTTGGGCGTGAGCGGCCTGCGCCAGGCCCGGACTATTCTTCGTCGAAATCCGTCAGTTCTTTCTTCAGCCGGCGCTCGGCCAGCACGTCTTCCAGCTTGCTCCACGCGGCCTTGCCTTTCTTCACGTCCTTGGCGCTCGCCGGACGTGCCCGCCGGTCGACCTTGTCGATGAAGCGGTCGAAGTTCTGGTCTTCGTCGCTTTCGGCGACGAAGTCGTCGTCGATATCGAAGTGCTCGTCGTCTCTCTCCACCATGGCCACCTGCAAATTTCCGCAAAAACAGCCGTTAAATCAAATACATCGGAACCCGGCTGGGAGTTAAAGCCTGCGGACTATATACGATGCGGCGCGGTTTTCAATGGCCCGTACGCGCCGACCTGCGGCGGCTGCCGCAGCGGACCGCCGGCGACCCGGGCAGACCGGTACCCCGCACCGGGCCGGCCCCCTTTCGATGGTTCAGACAACGGCGGATTTCAAGGGATCCAGGCCCGGAACAGCCCGGTGGCGTCAGGATTCGGCGACGCTGACCGGGGCACCCCGGCCCAGCCCCAGGCCCTCGGCGGCGCTTTGCTCGGCCCGGGCCACCTCGACCACCCCGAAGGAGTTGATCAGCGCCAGATAATCGCCCGGCCGGACATCGCCGTAGGTGCGGCGCAGCGCAAAGCTGTGGCCGGCCGTCCGGACCACTGGCCGGGCAAAGTTACGGATCAGGGCGGCGTCGATGTTGGTGATCAGGTTGCCGAAATGATCGATGGTGATGACCACGCCGGCGACCTGCTCCGGCGTCACGGCCGGATCGTCCACCCAGGACGGGACGATGTCGGTGGTCGGCGGCCCGAGGTCGGCGAGTCCGGCGCGCCCCGCAGCCAGCTCCGCTGCAACCGGGGCAAAAATGTCCCGGCCGTGAAAAGTGGCGCTCGGAACGGCCAGCTTGAAACGCTGGCGTGCGGCATCGACGTCGAGCTTGTGCACCGTCGCCGACTTGGCCTTCGCCACGATCGGCGCAAGCAGCCCATTGTCGGGTGCCAGGAAGACGTGTTCATCAGCCTGCACCGCGATGATGTCGCGCTTGGTGCCCACGCCCGGATCGACCACTGCCACGTGCACCGTGCCCGCGGGAAAATACTCGAACGCGCGAGCCAGCCAGAACCCCGCTTCGGCCGGCCAGTACACCGGCACTTCATGGGTCACGTCGATGATGCGGGCGTCCGGCAGCCGGGTCAGGATGCGGCCCTTCATGGTTGCCACGAACGGGCCCTGGTGGCCGAAGTCGGTGGTGATGGTGATGACGCCCGAAGCAACGAATCTGTTCACGCTATTTTCTCCTCCGGCTCACCCCTCACCCGCGCTGCGCGCGACCTCTCCCACAAGGGGAGAGGTGAAGACCCCACAAGGGACGGAAGCACCTTTCTTCCCCCTCCCCCTCCGGGGATGAGGAGCCGAGGTGAGGGTATGGCGCGGCGATGAACCGTTCGCGTACGATACCCCGGCGCGTGTAACTGGCGTAGATGGGGATAACCATCGGGAAGCACGCGTGTAGCCAAAGCTACGAAGCCGCTCGCCTGGGCCTCAAGTCCACTCTCACCCGGAGCGAGCCGCCATGCGAGCCTCATTCGAGCTTCTTAAGTACACCGATCCCGCTATCCACGCCGCCGTCCTCGCCGAAGAACAGCGCCAGCGCACCAGCCTGGAACTGATTCCTTCGGAGAACTACGCGTTCCCGGAAACCTACGCCACCAACGCCAGCGCCTTCACCAACAAGTACGCCGAAGGCTATCCCGGCCGGCGCTACTACGGCGGCCAGGAATTCACCGACCGTATCGAAACGCTGGCCGTCGAACGCGCCAAAGCGCTGTTCCACGCCGAACATGCCAACGTGCAACCGTTGAGCGGCTCGCCGATGAACCAGGCTGTCTACATGGCCTGCCTGAATCCGGGCGACACCGTGCTGGCGATGGATCTGTCGCACGGCGGGCATCTGACGCACGGCGCGCCGGTGTCGGCGATGGGCAGGATCTTCAACTTCGAGCGCTACAAGACTTCCCCGCCGGATGGCCGCATCGACTACGACGCAGTGCATGAGCTCGCCAGGAAGGTGCGGCCGAAGATCGTGCTGTGCGGGCATTCATCGTATCCGCGCGAGTTCGACTACGCGCGGTTCCGTGCAATCGCAGACGACGTCGGTGCGCTGACGATGGCAGACGTATCGCACATCGGCGGCCTGATCGCCGGCGGCGCGCTTGCCAATCCGGTCGACGCGGGATTCGACATCGTCACCACCACGACCCACAAATCCATGCGCGGCCCGCGCGGCGGATTGATTCTCTGCAAAGCCTCGTTGGCCAAGAAAATCGATCAGGCCGTGTTTCCCGGAATGCAGGGCGGCCCGCACATGCACACGATTGCCGGCGTCGCAGTGACGTTGCTGCTGGCCTCGCAACCGGCGTTCAAGGCTTACGCACAGCAGGTGATCAGCAATGCGCGCAAGCTCGCTGACGAGTTGCAACAGCGCGGCTGCACTCTGATTACAGGCGGCACCGAGAACCACCTGATGGTGATCGACACGCTGACCTCCTTCGGCATCGACGGCCGCGTCGCCGAAGCAGCGCTCGACGCCGCCGGACTCACGGTGAACAAGCAGGTGATCCCGGACGATCCCCGCCCTCCTCTGCGACCCAGCGGCATTCGCTTGGGCACGCCGGCCATGACCACGCGCGGCATGAAGGAAGAACAGATGACGCAGGTCGCGGACTGGATCGTGAACTCGCTGCGCGCTGCCGAGGATGAATCGGCGTTACGGCGGATTCAGGACGAGGTGCGGGCGCTGTGCGCGAAGTTCCCGGTGCCGGGATTGGATTGAGCGGCAGCCTGCGGCTCGATCCGCAGGCCGGTGGCGGCGTCGAAGAAATGGATCTTCTCCGGCGCCACGCTCAGGGCCACGGTCGATCCGCTCGATGGCAGATCGCGCGGCGAGGTTCGCGCGATCAGCATCCAGTCGCCCGAGCGGGCGTGGATGAACGCCTCGTTGCCTATCGTTTCCACCAGCTCGACCGAGCATTGCAACACTGCGGCGCCGGCATCGGCAGCTACCGGCCGGCGTCGCAGATCTTCCGGGCGCACCCCCGCGATGATCTCCCGTCCCTCGTAGTCACCCAGCAGCGCGCGGTGCTCATCGACCGCGATCGGCAGGCGCGATTCCGAGGAGACGAGATGCAGCCCCCGGTCGCTTTCCACACGGCCGCGCAGCAGGTTCATGGCCGGGTTGCCGAGAAATCCCGCAACGAACAGGTTTGCGGGTCGTTCGTAGATGCGCATGGGCGCGTCGATCTGCTGCACCACGCCTTCGTTGAGGACCACGATGCGTTGTCCCAGGGTCATGGCTTCGACCTGGTCGTGGGTCACGTAGATCATGGTCGTGCCCAGCGAGCGATGCAGCCTGGCGATCTCCGTGCGCATGGTGGCGCGTAGTTTTGCATCCAGATTGGAGAGCGGCTCATCCAGCAGGAATACCTGCGGCTGACGCACCAGTGCGCGCCCGAGCGCAACGCGCTGCCGCTGGCCACCGGACAGCTGCCGCGGCAACCGATCCATGAAGTCCGTCAGCTCCAGCTTGGCCGCAGCTTCCTGTACGCGGCGGGCGATCTCGTCGCTGGGGTGACCGCGCAGCTTGAGTCCGAAGCCGAGATTCTCCGCGACCGTCATGTGCGGATAGAGCGCGTAGCTCTGGAACACCATGGCGATATCGCGGTCGCGTGCGTCCAGCTGCGTAACGTCGCGGCCACCGATGCGGATCGAACCTGCCGTGACCTCTTCCAGCCCGGCGATCAGCCGCAGCAGCGTGCTCTTGCCACAACCGGACGGTCCGACCAGCACCAGCAACTCACCGTCGGTGACGGTGAAGTCGGCAGCGGCCACGGCGACGTGACCGTTGTTGTAAACCTTACGCACATTTTCGAGCGCCACTTCAGCCATGTCGTTATAGACTCGCTGCCTCGTTGAATCGCGCCAACAGGGTTCGTCCGTGACCGATGCCCATGCGTCTTTCCCCCAGAATTTTCTCTGGGGCTGCGCCACCTCCGCCTACCAGGTCGAAGGCTCGCCGCTGGCCGACGGCGCCGGCCCCAGCATCTGGCAACGCTTCGTGCATACCCCGAACCGCATCGTCGACGGCGAAACCGGCGACGTCGCCTGCGATCATTATCGGCGTTACGAAAGCGATGTGGGCCTGATGCGCGAACTCGGGTTGAACGCCTACCGGTTCAGCATCGCCTGGAGCCGCGTGCTGCCGGAAGGCACCGGTCGCGTGAACCCCGCCGGCCTCGGATTCTACGAGCGGCTGGTCGATCGGCTGCTGGCCGCGGGCATCCAGCCGCTGGTGACGTTGTACCACTGGGACATGCCGGCGGCACTGGACGATCGCGGCGGCTGGCTCAATCGCGACAGTGCGAACTGGTTCGCCGAATATGCCGAGGTGCTGTTCCGTCGGCTCGACGACCGCGTGCAGCTGTGGGCGACCTTGAACGAGCCCTGGGTCGTGACCGACGGCGGTTACCTGCATGGCGTGCTCGCTCCGGGTCATCGCAACCGCTTCGAAGCGCCGCTGGCCTCTCATCACCTGATGCTGGCGCACGGCGCGGCGGTGCAGGCGTATCGAGCCAGCGGCAAGCATCGCATCGGCCTGGTGGTCAACATCGAGCCCAAGTACCCGGCGTCGCAGTCGGAAGCCGACCTCGCCGCGACGCATCGCGCCGACGCCTACATGAACCGACAGTATCTCGACCCAGCCCTGCTCGGCCACTATCCGCAGGAGCTGCAGGAGATCTTCGGCGAAGCCTGGCCGCAATGGCCCGCGCAGGATCTTGAAAAGATCAAGCAGCCGCTCGACTACATCGGCGTCAACTACTACACGCGCAACGTGACTCGCTTCGACGCTTCTTCGTGGCCGCTGCAGGCCAGCCCAGTGCGCCAGAAGCAGGCGACGTACACCGACACCGGTTGGGAAGTCTTTCCGCAGGGCCTGACCGACACACTGCTGTGGCTCAAGCATCGTTACGGCAATCTGCCGATCTATGTCACCGAGAACGGCGCCGCCTTCTTCGATCCGCCGCAGGTCGAAGGCGAGCTGCTGGAAGATCCGCTGCGGGTGGATTATCTGCGCAAGCACGTCAAGGCCGTGCACGAAGCGATCCGTCACGGGGTGGATGTGCGCGGCTACTTCGCCTGGTCGCTGCTCGACAACTTCGAATGGGCGCTGGGCTACACCAAGCGCTTCGGCCTGATCCACGTCAACTACGCGACCCAGAAGCGAACCTTCAAGGCGAGCGCGCGGCTGTACTCGCAGATCATCGCCAGCAACGGCACCCACGTGCTCTGAGCTCATTCGCGGAACTCGATCCGCAACGGCAGCTGCACCACCCGCAGCTCGTTGTCGAACCAGCGTGCGGTGCCGGCGGTGATCGTCTGTGCCCCGCCCGGCCGCTTTGGCCAACTGACGGAGACACCGCCCGGCGGCAGTTTCTTCAGCTCGCCGATCTCCAGAACGCGCCGCTGCCCATCGATCTTGAGTGAGTAACTGAGCTGGCCGTAGGGCGTGCGCAGGTTCTTCACTGCAAAGCCTTCCTTTTCGGTCCAGCGCTGCGGCACACCGGCCATCAACACCAGGGTCTCGTCCGCCGGACGTTCGTACGCGAACATTTCCAGCAGCGAGCGTCCGTAGTCGGACGCCACCCAGCCGTGCGGCATGTCGCCGATGAATCTGGATTTGCGCGGCTCGCGGCCAACGACTTCAGCCCAGTGGTTCCAGGCCGCCGGTCGGCGGTCGGCCATGAAGAAGTCCAGCAGCTCCAGGCCGCGTTCACGCCAGCCGAGCCGGATGAACGTCGCCAGGTTGCGTAGCTCGTACGGCGTATAGACCTCCCAGGTCGTATCGTGGCGCCGCTCCTGGAAGTGTTTCCAATAGCGCTCGAACGTGGCCAGCAACGCGTCCGGCGGCAGCATCTGCTGCTCGCCCACCGGCGCGATCGCAATCGAGGTCGAGGTCGGATCGAAATCGCCGAGCTCAGCCGCCCCTGGCAAATAGTCGATCTTGTGCTCGCGCATCGCGACTTGCAGCGACCGATACAGGTCGGCGCGGAACTCGTCGCGCGCGTCGATGAAGCGGCGCATCTCGCTACGCTCGCCGAGTGTTCGTGCAACTCCCACTGCCGCCTCGTAGCCGGCGAGCGCCCAGAAATCGTCCCAGTACGAATGCATCGGCTTGGCCGAGTAACCCTCGTGGCTGATCGAAGGCGGCATCAAGCCGTAGAAGGCCGCTCGCGCGCCCTCCTTGTTCTGCTCGGTACGTTCCGACAGCCGCAGCTGATCCATGTAGGCAACGGCTTTGACCACGCGCGGCCACAACTGACGCAGCAGGGCTTCGTCGCCGGTGTACTTATAGACCTCGTTGACCAGGAACAGGAATTCGCCGGCGCTGTCGTTCTCAGGCACCGGATCGGCGCCGCGCACGTCCACGCAGCAGGGAATCTTGCCGTTGGCGAACTGATAGCCGGCGAACCACAGCAGGAACTCCTTGGCATCCTCGGCATGTCCCATCTGCAGCAGCAGCTGCGAGGTCATGGCGCCGTCGCGGATCCAGGAGCGCTCATACGAGCGCGATCCCGGCTGGATGCCCGGACCGTCGCGGTTGATCAGCACGTACGCCAGCGACGAGCGCAGCGTGTCGAACCAGACCTGGCCGTCGGCCGGCAATTGCAGTTCGACCCGATTGAGCTTCTCGCGCCATTCGGCGGCAACGCTTTCTGGTGTCTGGGCAGAACCCGATCCCTCTGCGCTGCCCTGCTTCATATCCTGCGAGACGCCAGACTCCTTCTCACGTGAAGTGTGAAGCGGAATATCCAGCACCACATCCTGATGTGCGCCCGGCGCGAGATTCATTTCATAGAGCAGCGCGCCCGAAGCCAGGCCGGTTTCGTCATGAACCGATTCTGTTGATGAGCCCGCGCTCAGCCACTCGCAGGGTGTATCGGCATCGAACGGTACGGCGCGAAATGCTTGCGGCGGCGATTGTGGGAACACGCCCGCAATGCCGTCCACGCTGACCGCGCCCTGCTGCCATGCCAAGTCCTGGATCGGGCTCACGCCGCCCGACGTGTTCAGGAACTGCGCCGGCGGATTGACCTGGAATGGGCGAACCGCGAGCGCCAGCGTCACGCGTTGTGCAGAGTTCGATGGATTGGTAACGCGATACTGCATGCGCGTTCGCGCGTCTCCGCGCTTGCCCATTCCAACCGCAGTGACCTGCAGTTCGATGTCCTTGCGCTGCCAGCGCACCGTCGGAATCGGCAGATAGTTGTCCGCCAGCGACTGCTGGATGCTGACATCCGCCCAGGTGATCAGCTCATTGCCCAGTTTGAGGAAAGGCTCGACCGAGTAACTGGCCTTGCGAGGCTCGATGGTCCCGTCCTCAGACAACAGGCTCTCTTCGCTGTCACCGTCGACACCCACGATGGTCCAGTAGGACTGCTGATCAAGGAAGGCACGCGGATAGCAGCCTCGCCGCGCCCGTTGTGCGAGTGTCTGAACGAATGCATTGGCGGAAGCGCCGAACTCGAGGTCGCGGACGTGGATCTCGCGGATACCGACGTCGCGGCCTTCGTCCGGCATGGTCAAACGGATCCAGCGCGCTTCGGAATCCGGAAGCATGTGCGAGTCACGACCGCCGTTGCCGGCAGTGACGTTGCGCACGGTTTCCCAGTTGCTGCCGTCGGATGACAGCTCTATCGAATAACGCGAGGCCTGCAGGTTCGGCAGCCAGTCGATTTCGATGCCGCCGAATTCGCGGACCTCTTTCAGATCGATTTCCAGGGTCTGGGACGAACCGGCGCGTCGCACACTGCGCCAGGCCGTGTTGTCCTTGCCATCCAGCACCCGCGCCGCGCCATTGCCCGAACGCTCGGAGGAAGCGGTGACCGTCGGCTTCTCCGTCGCTGGCACGTGAACCCGTGGCTTCAACGCCAGGCGGTCGAACCACAGATTGCCGGTGCCGCCATCGGCGCCGGCACTGACGACAAATTCGATCGACGCGAAACGCCGCAGCGTGCGATCGCTGGTCGTTCCCCAGGCGAACTCGATCTGCCGGCGCTTGATGCGGATGTTCTGCCAGTCGCCGGAGAAGGTGTAGTTGGCGCGACGGAACCACCAGACGTTGTCGCCGGAGGCATCGACGAACTTGATCTCGAGGTTGTTGCGGCCGGCCTCGCCGCGCATCCAGAACGAGATCTCGTAGTCGTCCGGCAGCTCGACGTCCAGCTTGCGAGTGGCTGCTGCGTATCCGGCGGTTTTCGCGAAATCGAACTCCAGCACCAGCGCGCCGCCCTGCACGCCCTTGGCGCCATGGACCGAGGCGATCACGCCGTCGGAGGCCAGCGACTTCCACATCGACACGTCGTCCATTTCATCGAGCATTTGCTGCTCCGTCGCAGGCGCCTGGGTGGCCGCGAACGCAGCCAGCGCCGCCAGGGTCAACAGTGCAAGCAGAATCGCGCCGGTCCTCATGCGTCAACCCTTGATGCTGCCGGCGAGAATGCCCGCGATGTAGTAACGCTGCATGGCCAGGAACAGCACCAGCACCGGCACCACGGTGATGACGGCTCCGGCCATCATCAGTTCGTTGTCCTGCACATGCTCGCGCGACAGGCTGGCCAGTGCCACCGGCAGCGTGTACAGCTTCTGCTGGGTCAGCACGATCAGCGGCCACATGAAGTCGTTCCAGGTCGCCAGGAAGGTCAGGATCGCCAGCGTGACCAGGATCGGCTGCAGCAGTGGCACGACGATCGAACGGAAGATGCGCATCTCGCTCGCGCCGTCCATGCGCGCCGCCTCGAGCAATTCGTCAGGGATCGACAGTGCGTACTGTCGGACGAGGAAAATGCCGAACACCGTCGCCATGCCCGGCACGATGACACCGCCGTAGGTACTCACCAATCCGAGCTGCTTGACCAGCGCGAACAGCGGAATCATCGCAACCTGCGCTGGAATCACCAGCGCGCCCAGTAGCGCCCGGAAAATCTGCTCGCGACCTTTGAACCTGAGCTTGGCAAAGGCATAGCCCGCCAGTGTGTTGAACAACAGCGAGATCGCCGTCACGGCCGTGGCGACCAACGCGCTGTTGAGCATGTAGAGCCCGGCTGCGTTGTCCGCGAACATTTGCCGATAGTTGTCCAGCGTCGGCGCGCGAGGCAGCAACGGCGGCGGAAAGCTGCTGGCCGCTCCCGAGGGCATGAACGACACCGACAGCATCCACAACAACGGAAACGCAGTCGCGATCGCTCCGGCGATCAACGCCGTATTGACGAGAACCGTGGCAACCGGCCGCTTCATGCCGCACCTTCACGCCGGCCGAGCCGCAATTGCAGCACGGTGACGGCGAACATCAGCACGAACAGCAGGAAGGCCACGGCCGAGGCGCGGCCGAGGCTCCACCATTTGAAGCCTTCCTCGAACATGAAATAGAGCACGCTCAGCGTGCTCTGCAGCGGCCCGCCCTCCGTCATCACGTACGGCTCGGCGAACAGCTGGAAGTAGCCGGTCATGGTCAGGATGCTCACCAGCAGCAGCACCGGCGCCAGTCCCGGCAGGGTCACGTGACGGAACAGCTGCCACGACGAAGCGCCGTCGATGCGCGCTGCCTCGTACAGATCCTCGGGGATGTTCTGCAATGCCGCCAGCAGGATGATCATGTTGTAGCCGAAGTTCTTCCACACCGCGAGGATCACGATGGCCGGCATGGCCCAGTGCGGGTCGCCCATCCAGTCGATGGGATCGATGCCGACCAGGCCCAGCGTGTAGTTCAGGAATCCGTAGCGGGTGTGAAAGATGTAGCGCCATACCACGGCGACGGCGACCAGCGTCGTCACCACCGGCGCAAAGTACACGGTGCGGAACAAGCTGCGCCAACGCGCGAGCTTGGAGTTCACCAGCAACGCCGCGCCGAGCGACGTGCCGATCGAAAGCGGCACGCCCAGCAGCACGAAGTAGAACGTGTTCCACAGCGACTTCCAGAACAGCGGCTCGGTCAGCAGCTGTCCGTAATTCTTCAATCCGACGAAACGCAGATTGCTGAAATCCGCCAGCGCATACAGGTCGAAGTCGGTCAGGCTGATGAGCAGCGCTGCCAGCACCGGCAGGAAAAAGAACACCGCCAGCACGATCAGCGCCGGGGCGACGAAGATCCAGGCGGCGCGATCAAACCTGCGCATGGCGATCCAGCATCCAGCGGCGCTTCTCCAGGATCTCGTCCGTCTGGCGGTCGAGATCGGCCAGCGCCGCGTTCAACGAAACCTGGTTCTGCACGACGCGCTCCGCCATGAGCCGCATCTGCGTCGCGATACGTTCCCACTCCGGGACTTTCGGCGGCGACCGCACCCGAGCCAGCTGCTCGTGAAAGGCCTTGGCATAGACAGACTGCGCCAGCACGGGTGACTGCCACACCGAACGCCGCGGCGGCAGATCGCCGATGAGCTGGTAGAAATCGCGCTGCGTCTGCGGCATCGACAGATACTCGATCAACTGCCAGGCCGCCCGTTTGTTTTTCGATTTCTCGAAGATGACCAGGCTAGCGCCACCGGCCGTCGATGCGCCGGGACCCGACGGGCCGGGCATGGGCGCAGTCATCCAGGCATCCTGCAGCTGCGGCGCCACCCGCCGCTTGAACTCGCCGATCTGCCACGGGCCGGAAATGTAGAAGGAGAAGTACCCGCGGCTGAACTCGTCCCAGACGTTGGAGATCTGCGTATTGCTCGCGCGCGGCGCCCATTGCTGGCGGAACATCTCCTCGTAGAACGACATGGCGTGACGGAAATCTTCGCTGCGGAAGTTGCCCCAGCGCCCATCGCGCAACAGTTCGCCCGGCTGCTGCAAGGCCAGCACCAGCAGGGGCTCGAACTCGTTCAGCGGCAGCAACACCGAGAAGCGATCGGGACCGACCAGCGATTTGATGGCGGCCAGCATCTGGCTCCACTCGGCCCAGTCCTGCGGCGGATGATCGAAACCGGCCTGCTGCAACAGGTCGCGCCGGTAGAACAGCAATCGCGTATCGACGTACCACGGCACGCCATACAGAGCGCCGCCGACGCGGTTGGCGTTGAAGATGCCCTCGAAGTAGTCGTCCGGCGACACCACGGAAGACTGGCTGACGAACTCGTCCAGTGGCGACAGCGCCTTGAGCGCGTACAGCTCCGGCACCCAGGTATTGCCGAGCTGGCACACGTCCGGCAGGGTGTCGCCAGCGTAAGCCGTGAGGATTTTCTCGTGCGCCGCCGTTCCGGGCAGCTGCTGCACCTGGACCTCGATATCCGGATGCTGCGCTGTGAACCCCTGGATCAACTGCGCCGCAACCTCCCCTTCACGCCCGACTGCCCAGAACTGCAAGCGCGTCCGCGAATCGCGGCGAGCACATCCGGCCGCAGTCGCTGCAACGCCCGCCAGACCGGCAATCGCCGCGCGACGGGTCATTCCTGCGGGAATGGGGACTTGCATGAGTCAGCGTTCGACGTTGGTGCCCTGCGCGGCCGGCTGCTGCGACAACCAGCCGCCGGTGAAGCCGGCGCGCATGAGGCCCCGGCGGATGTGCGGGTTGCGCTGCATGGTTCTCCAGATCACTTCGCTGCGATAGTTCTCGATCATGGCCACGATGGGGCCCTGGTCGATGCCGAGATAATCGTCGGCCACCCAGCCGATGTTCTCGACGATGCGTCCATGCCGCAGCGGCACATCGGTGAAAGTGAAGCTGGGATTCACCGCGTCCAGGAATCCGTACCTCTGATAAAGCGCCTCGCCGAAGCGGGCGCGGAAGGCACGGATGGTCGGGATGACGATCTCCGGCGCGAAGGCGATCGACGCCACCGCCGCGGTCGGCGCGATCGTGCCGTCATCGAGAACGTGCGGCGACGCAGTGCCGCGGGCCGAGTAAGAAAAGAAACCGCGCTCTTCGTTGTTGAAGATCTGCACCGTGTCGGCCGGCCCATCGGAGGCGCTCAGGCCCCAGATCTCGCTGTCATAGCCGCGCCAGCGCATCGGATTCTCGGTGGCGTACGCCCGCTGCGCATAGGCGGCGCGACGGCTGTTCTCGAAGTAGTCGATGCCCTTCGAGCGCATGAACTCGTCCTGGATGCCGCGGAAATCGATCCACACATGCGAGTACTGATGACCGAACTGCGGACCGAACGACAGGAACTCCTGGCCTTCGAACTTGCCCCAGGAGTATTTGTAGGTCTGGGTCCATTCCTGCCAGGCCGCCGGCTCCACCGGATGCGTGGGCGAGCCCAGCGCCAGGATGTACATGAACATGGCTTCGTTGTAGCCGCGCCAGTCGAAGCGCAGGAAACCGGTCTCGGGCCGCCAGCCGTGCGAGACCGCCGGCGGACGATTCTGGGCCCAGTTCCAGTCCACCCGGCTGTAGATGCGCTCGGCCAGATCGCGGATTTCGGTCTCGGCGCGCGTGTCGCGGTCGAAATACGACTGGCACAACAGCACGCCGCCGAGCAGCAGCGCGGTGTCGACCGTCGACAGCTCCGAGGTACCAAAGCGCAGGCCGTTCTGCATGTACAGGAAGTGATAGAAGAATCCCTTGTAGCCGGCCGTTCCCGTTTCCTCCGGCCCTTGCGGCAGCTGCTCGAGGAATCGCAGCGTGCGCAGCACCCGCAACCTTGCCTGCCCGCGCGATACGTAACCGCGCTCCGCCCCTGCCACGTAGGCCGTGAGACCGAACCCAATCGCGGCAATGCTGGCGAATGACGGTGTGGGATAGCGGTCCGGCACCATGCCGTTGCGCTTGTTGGCCGTGTTCCAGAAATAACGGAAGGTGCGCCGCTCCAGATTGTTGAGCACCGGGTCGGCATCGCGGTCCGGCGCGACCGAGCGCGAACGTTCCACCAGCACGTCGGGAACCTGGTTGGCGGCCATGACGATCCCTGCAGGCGCCAGCAGCGTCAGCGCGAGCGCCGGCAGCAGTCCCGCGCGCACTCTAGGAAAACCTCCGATCTGCCACCATTCGGATACCTCCGTTGCCACCGCCCAGGATCGGGCCTGCGTATCTTTGGGCGGTACCGGAGGGCGCGCAATCAGAGCTTCTCCACCCGCATCGCCCTAAAAGCTGTACGTCGCCCCGAACTGCAGGCGCCGCCCGGGCTCGAGCAGCTGGGTCGGCCTGCCGAAGGCGTCGTTCGGCGGCTGACCCGGCGCCGGTATGTTGCCGTTGTACGAGGCCGGATCGTAGTTCTCGTAGTCGAAAATGTTGAATGCCTCCGCCACCAGGGTCAGCTTCTGCGAGCGGCCGAACTCGAACGCCTTCTCCAGTCGCAGATCGACGCTGCGGTAGGCCCAGGCATCCGGGATGATGAACGAATGCTTCTGCGGCCGTGCCGTGTAGTAACGATACTGGATTTCGCCCGGGCCTGTACCGCGCGATTGATCCACGATGGTGTAGCCAGTGCCGGAGCCCAGCGTGATCAGCGTGGACAGCTTCAGGTCCCACGGCAATCCCACGATGGCCGAGAACACCACGCGGTGACGCTCGTCGGCCGAGGTCGGATGGCGCGGATAGTCGGAGATCAGCGGATAGTCCAGGCTGAACAGGTCGCCGCCGGTTTCCTTGGCCTCGCTGTAGGTGTACGCGAACGTCATTCCCCAGCGCGATGCCTGGCTGTAGATCTTCTCCAGCGTCACGAACGCGCCGTTGTACCAGGCCTGCTTCTCGTCCGTGGACAACAGCACGTTGCCGAAGCCGCCCGAGACCGGCGTGCAGCAGGTGCCATCGGGGTTGCGATTGCCGAAGATATAAGAGAAGCCATGCCGGCTGCGGTTGCGCGCCAGCGTCACCGATGCCAGCCAGTTCTCGCCGATGCGCTGGCGCACGCCCAGGCTCGCCTGGATGGTCTCGGGAATCCGCGTGTCGTTCTTGATCAGGAAGATCTCTGGATTGGGCGCCACGCCGGCCGCAATCAGGCCGTCCAGCCCGGCCTTGCTCAGGTAGGCATCGTTCCACACGATGGTGGGCTGGCCGTTGCGCGGCAGCCCGTCGCGCGAGAAGTTGAAAGTGCGGTTTTGCCATTGCAGCCGGAAGCTTTCGTCCAGGATCTCGTTATACAGCACCCGGTCGAAATAGCGGCCCACGCCGCCGAACAACACGGTGCGGTCGTCGTCGAGCAGATCGAACGAGAAGCCCAGACGCGGCTGGATCAGGTCCTTGGGACTGTCGCGATCGTTGCCGTCGGCGAAGTAGTTCGCTGGCGCAAACGGTTGCGCAGCCGTGCGTACCGCTGCTGGCGTCACATAGTCGCGATTGAGAATGTTGGTGTCGTAGTCCCAGCGCACGCCCAGGTTCAGCGTCAGGCGCGGCGTGACGTTCCAGTCGTCCTGGAGGTACAGGCCGTACTGCGTGGTATGTCCCGACAGGTCCGGGTTGCCGGCGCCGTAGAGCGCTTCGGCCGGGAAGTCCAGGCCAATCTCCGAACGATAGCGGAACAGCGGGTTGGTATTCTGGAACTTCTCCACGGTGTAGTCGACGCGGCTCAGCTTGATGCCGGTCTTGAGCAGGTGCGCGCCCAGCCATTCGAACTCGGTGAAGGTGAGATCGTCCTTGAAGGTGTAGACCTCCTGGCCGATCTTCTGCGTGGTCTGGCCGCCGCCGATGCGCACGATGCCCACGTACTCCTGGCCGATGAGCGTGGGATTGATCGGGGTCGGGTTCCATTCGAACTTCATGTACATGAGACTGGCATCGTTGGTCCAGCCTTCGCTGTTGTAGGTGTGCGCCAGCCGCGCGGTGCGCACTTTGTTCTTGACGTTGGTGGCCGTGGGATAGGCGTTCTGGCCCTGGAAGTCCTTGATGTCGGTCTCGTCGCGATCGCTCAGGGTCAGCTCCAGTGTCTGGTTGTCGGTGGGCTGGTAGTCGATCTTGCCGAACAGCAGATCCTCGCGGAACGGACTGGTGAAGCTGCCCTCGTACTGGCCGAACTGCGGCTCGAAAGCGGGATTGCCGAGCGTGACGCGGCTGGCGCGGTCCTGGTCGTTGCCTTCATAGGCGACGAAGAAATGCATCTTGTCGGGAATGATGGGCCCGCCGAGCGTCAGGCCGTACTGCTTGCGCTCGTACGGCGCCTTGGGCTCGCCGGGCTTGGCGAAGTCGTCCCTGGCCACCAGGCTCTTGTCCTGGTAGTAGACGAAAGTGTCGCCGTGCCATTCGTTGCCGCCGGACTTGCTGCGGGCAGTGATGATGGCGCTGGAAGCCTGCTCGTATTCCGCCTTGAAGTTCTGCGTCACCACGCGGAACTCCTGAACCGCGTTCTGCGGAAACGGATTGCCGCGGCTGGAATCCTGGCCCACCGTGCCACCGTTGATCACCTGGTTCTTGTAGCTCACACCATCGATGTAGACGTTGACCGCATTGGGCGAAAGCGCGCCCGCCTGAAAGGTCTTGGAAGTCTCCCTGTCGTTGACCCGCACGCCAGGGGCGAGCGCGGCGAAGTTCAGAAAGTTGCGCGTGCCTTGCGGGAGCGATTCGATCTGCTCGGTACTGACGTTGGTGGCGACTTCCGAGGTGCGCGTTTCGATCAGGCGGTCCGCCACGACCACCACTTCATCGAGCGCGGCGGCTTCCTTCGCCACCTGCAGGTCCAGATCGACGGTCTGCCCGATCTGCACGCGCACCGCTCGTGCCGCCTGCTCGTAACCCGGACCGCTGACTTTGAGCTGGTAGGTCCCCGGAGTGAGCCCGACCAGAACATAAGTGCCGCTGTCCTGGGTGGTCGCACGCTTGGTGAAGCCGCTGGCTCTGTTGGTCGCGACCACCGAGGTGCCTGCCTTCACCGGCTGACCTTCGGAAAGCACATGGCCACGAATGGTGGCACCCGTGGCCTGCGCGCAGACCAATGTGGGTGTCGTTGTCAGCGCGCCCAGCAGCAACAGACAAACAGCCCAGTGACGCAGCACATGTAATTCTTTCATGGTCACTCACGCGCATTCACAACGGCGACGTGCCGCAACGAGTTTACAAACGCGTAAGTTCCGTCCGACGACGGCAGCGCAGTCGCTACTCGCTTCGCGAGAACAGCAACACCGCGCCAGTGATGAGCAGCGCGATCACGGTGTAGATGACCACCGAGAGCGTGGTCTCGTAGATGCGCAGGAGACTCGCGAACATCAGCGGCGCGAGGCCGCCGCCGACAATGCCCGCCAACGTATAGGCCAGCGACGATCCTGCATAGCGCACGCGAGTAGGAAACTGCTCCGCAATGAACGCCGCCTGCGGCGCATACATCGCCGCATGAATGATCAGACCGGCAGTGACGGCGAGCGTGATCAGCGGCAGCGACCCGCTGTCCAGCAGCGGGAACAACGCGCCGATCCACACCAACCCCAGAACCACGCCGATGCCGTACATCGTGCGACGTCCCCACCGATCCGAGAGGCTGCCGAAGAGCGGGATCGAGATCGCGTTGCAGGCGCCGCCGACCGAAAGCGCCATCAACGCGTCGCTGCGTGGCAGACCGAGCATGGTGGTGAGATAGCTGAGTGCGAATATCGCGGTGAGCGAGTACAGCACGTCGGGACCGATGCGTACGCCGCCACCACGAAGCAGCGCGCGCCAATGGGATCTGAATACCTCGCCGACAGGTGCCCTCGCCTGCTCACCGGCGCTTGCCATCGCACGGAACGGCGGCGTCTCGTCGATACCGAGCCGGATCCACAAACCGAAACACACCAGGGCAACACTGGCGAAGAACGGCAGGCGCCAGCCCCATGCCAGAAAATCTGCGGGCGTGAGCCACAACGTCAGCGCGGCAATCGAACCTATCGCCAGCAATGTTCCCAGCGATGGCCCCATCTGCGCCCAGGCACCGTTGAGTCCGCCTCTGTTCTGCGCACCATGCTCCATGGACAGCAGAACCGCACCGGCCCATTCACCACCCAACGCAGCGCCTTGAATGAAGCGCAGCAAGACCAACAGCACCGGCGCTGCGACACCGGCCGTCTCGTAAGTTGGCAGCGCACCCATGGCCGCGGTCGTGATGCCCATGAGCATCAGCGTCGTCACCAGCACGAAGCGTCTTCCGAAGCGGTCGCCGAGATGACCGAACACCAGACCCCCCAGCGGCCGCGACAGATAGCCCACGGCGAACGTGGAGAACGCCAGGAGGGTGCCGGAGACCGGATCGAAAGAGGGAAAGAACAGCTGGTTGAAGATCAGCGCGGCCAGCGTGTTGTAGACGGCGAAGTCGTAATACTCGAGCGAGGTCCCGACGACACTGGCGACGGCGAGTTGTGCGCTCTTGCTGGCCTCGCCGTTGCTGGAGCTCATGCTTTGCCGAAGCCCCCACCACCCGGTGTCTGGACCACGAAGACATCCCCTGGCTGCATGTCGGCCTCGTGCGTGGCGCCGAACTCTTCACGGCGGCCATCGGCGCGCTCGATCCAGTTCCTGCCGGTAGCGCCGGGCTCGCCGCCGGCGACCCCGAACGGCGCCACCTTGCGATGATTCGCCAGCAGCACCGCCGTCATCGGTTTCAGGAATCGCATGCGGCGCTCGACCCCATCGCCGCCCTGGTGTGCGCCGCCGCCTCCCGAGCCGCGCCGAATCTCGAACGAATCCAGCCGTACCGGAAAGCGCCATTCCAGCACTTCGGGATCGGTGAGCCGGGAGTTGGTCATGTGGGTCTGCACCGCGTCCGTGCCGTCGAAGTCCGGGCCGGCGCCGGAGCCGCCGCTGATGGTCTCGTAGTACTGGTGCTCGCTGTCGCCGAAGGTGAAGTTGTTCATGGTGCCCTGGCTGGCGGCCAGCACGCCAAGCGCACCATAGAGACAATCGGTCACCACCTGCGAAGTCTCGACGTTGCCGGCAACCACCGCAGCCGGATAGCGCGGATTGAGCATGGAACCTTCGGGCACCACGATCCGCAGCGGTATCAGGCAACCCGCATTCATCGGGATTTCGTCGTCGACCAGCGTTCTGAATACGTACAGCACTGCGGCGCGCGTGACTGGTCGCGGCGCGTTGTAGTTGTTCGGCTGCTGCGGACTGGTGCCGGTGAAATCGATGGTCGCTTCGCGCTGTTCGCGATCGATGCGGATCGTCACCTTGACCACCGCACCGGTGTCCATCCGGTACTCGAACTCGCCATCGCTCAGCGCATCGATCACACGCCGAACAGCCTCCTCGGCGTTGTTCTGCACATGCTGCATGTAGGCACGCACCACGTTGACGCCGAAGTGATCCACCATCTTGAGCAGCTCTTCCGCCCCCTTCTGGCAAGCCGCGACCTGGGCCCGTAGGTCGGCAAGATTCTGCTCGGCGTTGCGGGCTGGGTACGGCCCGGCCGTCAACAGTGCCCGCAACGAATCTTCGAGGAAACGCCCATCGGCGACGAGCTGTACGTTATCGAGCAGCACGCCTTCCTGTTCTATATGAGTGGAACGGGCCGGCATCGAACCTGGGGTAAGACCGCCGATGTCGGCGTGATGCCCGCGCGCCGCCACGTAAAACACCGGCTTTCCCTGTTCCTCTTCGAGAAACACCGGCATCACGACCGTCACGTCCGGCAAGTGCGTTCCACCGGCATACGGAGCGTTCAGCACGAATACATCGCCCGGTGCCATTTCCGGCCGACGCCGCATGATCTCCTGCACCGACTCGCCCATCGAGCCCAGGTGCACCGGCATGTGCGGCGCGTTGGCGATCAGCTGACCCTGGCCATCGAACAGCGCACAGGAGAAATCCAGGCGTTCCTTGATGTTCACGGAGGTCGCTGTGTTCGCCAGGGTCACGCCCATCTGCTCGGCGATGGACATGAACAGATTGTTGAACACCTCCAGCAGCACCGGATCCGCCCGGGTGCCGATGGCATGGGGCCGCTCCACCGCGGTCACTCGTTTGAAAACGAGATGGTTGAGCGACGTCAGCTCGGCGCGCCAGCCTTGCTCCACCATGAGCGTGGTGTTGCGTTCGTTGATCAGCGCCGGGCCATCGATCGTATCTGCCGGACGCAGCGAATCGCGTTCGAAAAACGGAATCTCCTGCCAGCACCGCCCTACGTAAACCGCCCGCCGCATGAGCGGGCGCAGCACGCCATCGCGGGCCGTAAAGACCGGCGCCTGCTCGGCTGCGACGGCATTCACGCCGATCGCTTCCACGGCAATCGATTCGATCACCAGCTCGCGGCCGCTCATCAGAAAGCCGTAGCGTTGTCGATACTGCTGCTCGAAGCGGCTGGCCAGCGTCTCCGCGCTCGACGGTAGATCGGAGAGCACGGGAACTGTCAGTTGCAGGGTGCTGTCGGTGCCGGAGTACTTCAGCAGCAGGCGGTAGATGATTTCGATGTCGGCAGCGGGAACGTCCTGCGCCAGCAATTGCGTCCTGGCCTGCTGTTCGATGAGTGAGAACGGCTCCATGAGCGTTTCGAGCGTCGCACGATTCAGCGCGGCCTCGACGGCGTGCTGCTGCATCACCGTGACATCGGCCTGGCCGATGCCGTACGCCGACAGCACGCCTGCCAGCGGATGAATGAAGACCGCGCGGATGCCCAGCGCATCGGCCACCAGGCAGGCATGCTGCCCGGCCGCGCCGCCGAAGCAGGTCAAGGTGTACTCGGTCACGTCGTGGCCGCGCTGCACCGAGATCTTCTTGATCGCATTCGCCATGTTCTCGACGGCGATCTGAATGCATCCGGTAGCGACGCCCTCGGGCGTCTGCTCCGCGCCGGTGGCGTGGCCGATCTCATGGGCCAGCGTTGCAAAGCGATCGGCGACGATCTGCGCATCCAGCTGCTGATCGCCATGAGGACCGAACACCTTGGGGAACAGGTCTGGCTGAATGCGGCCGAGCAGCACGTTGCAATCCGTCACCGTGATCGGGCCGCCACGGCGATATGCCGCGGGACCAGGGTCCGCACCGGCCGAGTCTGGCCCCACTCTCAGCCGCACACCGTCGAAATGACAGATCGATCCGCCGCCGGCGGCGATAGTGTGGATTTGCATGATGGGTGCGCGCAGCCGCACGCCGGCGACCTCCGCATCGAAGGCACGCTCATATTCACCCGCATAGTGAGCGACATCCGTCGAGGTGCCGCCCATGTCGAAGCTGATGATCTTGTCGAAACCGGCCAGCGTCGACGCCCGGACCGCGCCCACGATGCCGCCTGCCGGGCCGGACAGAATTGCGTCCTTGCCCTGGAACGAGTGCGCGTCGGCCAGCCCGCCCGAGGACTGCATGAACTGCAACGCAGTCCCAGGCAGCTGCTGCGCCACTCGATCGATGTATCGACGCAGCACCGGCGACAAATACGCGTCCACCACTGTCGTGTCGCCGCGCGAGATCAGTTTCATCAGCGGGCTGACACGATGCGAGACCGAGACCTGCGTAAAGCCGATATTCTGCGCAAGCTCCGCGAGCTGCTCTTCATGTTGTCGATAACGATAGCCATGCAGCAGCACGATGGCGCAAGAACGAATGCCGCGGTCCCAAGCGGCGTGTAGCTCGCGCTCGGCGGCAATCGCATCGAGCGGCTTGACCACTTCGCCGTGCGCCGAAAGGCGTTCGTCGATCTCGACGACGCTCTCATACAGCATCGAAGGCAGCTCGATGTGCCGTACGAACAGCTTCGGCCGGTGCTGATAGCCGATACGCAGTGCGTCGCGGAACCCGCGGGTTACCACCAGCACGGTCGGATCACCCTTGCGCTCCAGCAGCGCATTGGTCGCAACCGTGGTGCCCATCCTGACCACGCGGATGTGTTCGGTGGGAATCGGCTCGGTGGGTGCAAGCTGCAGGATCTCGCGAATGCCGGCGATGGCTGCGTCGGCATAGCGTTGCGGGTTCTCCGACAGGAGCTTGCGGGTGACGATGGCGCCGGTCGGGCTGCGCGCCACGATATCGGTGAAGGTGCCGCCGCGATCGATCCAGAACTGCCAGTGATGCATGGACGCGGAACGACTCAAGCGTATTCGACCGAACCCGTACGGATGCCTGACTTGAGGTCCTCGGCGCCAGCCGTGGCCTGCGGCGGCGGCATGAACCTCACACAATTGCGGCCACCGCGCTTGGCTTCGTACAAGGCGGCATCCGCGCGTCGCAGCATGGTGCTCGAGGAATCGTCGGCAGACACAGAAACGGTCACGCCCACGCTGACCGTGATTCGGCGTTCAGCCAGCCAGCGACGCGTATCGATGGTCATCACCTGCTCGCGCACGCTTTCCGCGATTTCACCGGCCTGCTGCAAACTCGTATCCGGAAGTACAGCCACGAACTCCTCGCCGCCGAGACGCCCAAGGAACGAGGGTTCGGTGACGGCCAGGCGCAGCTTCGCCGCGACCAGCTTGAGCGCCTCATCGCCCTCGGGGTGCCCGTGCTGGTCGTTGATGCTCTTGAAATGATCGATGTCGATGATGAGCAGCGCGCACGGTGACTTGTCGCTCTGCGCGAGCAGTGGCTCCAGACGCGCCAGTACCGCGCGACGGTTGGGAACACCGGTCAGTTCATCCGTCATGGCCAGCGAGCGCATGCGCAACGTAGTGCGTCTCTGATGCAGCGCCAGCGCCGAAAGCAGCAGCGCCAGGATCACGGTGAGCGCGATCACCACGCCCTGCAGGCTGCGGGCCTTGCGTCCCTGTTCCAATGCCTTTTCGTTCGCCTGGTTTTCGCGCAGCAGCAGCGTGTTCTCCTTTTCCTTGGCCGTGGTGTCGAATTCCACTTTCAACGTGGCGAAGCGCTGGTCGATCTGGTTGCGGAACTGCCGTGCGGCAGTCTCGTGGGCCTTCTCGAGAAAGCCATAGCCGGCGCGCCAGTTGCCCATGTCGGCATTGGCCGCTGCAAGCTCGAAGTACGCCGACTCCAGCTCACGAAGCGAATCGGCCTGCTGGAAGACCTGCAATGCATCCTCCAGTGAAGCGATGCTTTCGGGCAGGCGATCGAGCTGATGCAACGCGACGCCGCGCGCCAGGCGAATCTGCGCCTGAAGTCGCGCATCCGGCGTTTCGCGTTGCAGGGTTTCGGCACGCGCCAGAATTTCCAGCGCCGTCTTCGGATTACCTCCGCCGTTTTCCACTGCCGCCAGGCCACGCAGGGCATATGCCTCGCCGCGCGGATAGTGCAGCGCGCGACTGATATCGAGCGATTCCTGAAAGGCTTTGCGCGCCTCTGCCCATTCTCCGAGGTTCTCGTGGGCACGGCCGAGGTTGTGCAGCGTGACGAGCAGCTCTCGCATCATCTTCGCGTCGCGCTGCGCCTTCACCGCCTGGCTGTACATGTGCCGCGCTTGCACGTAGTCGCCCATGCGGTTGTACAAGATCGCGATGCCGTTGATCGCTGTGAGCGCGTGGTGAGGGAGCTTGAGCCGCTCATAAAGACCCTGCGCGCGCTTCAGATCCGCGAGGCCCGCTGCATATAGGCCCTGCAGTCCCAGCAGGTAGCCGCGCGAGTACAGTGCACCGGCAAGCATTTCATCGTCGTGCGCTTCGGTGGCGATGGCGACAGCCTGTTCGTAAAGCTCGCGCGCCTTGGTGTTGTCGCCCGCCGTTTCCTTGATCTGGCCCTGGCAATCCAGCATGCCGGCACGCAGGCCCTTGCGGCTGGCCTGCCCCAGCAGCTTCTCGATCAGGGCGATCTGCTGCTCGGCCGCGGCGGTGTCACGCTCGGACTGATAGTCACAAAGGATCAATCGCGCGCGGATTTCCAGATCGGCGTCTGGCCGGCGGGCAAGGGCTTCGAGCGCTTGCTCGGCGTCGCGACGGCTGACTTCCGGATCGGTCCGGACGGCAACCCCGGCGCGATCGATCAGGGCCTGCGCCGGATGCTGCGCCGCTATCGCCTGCAGCGGCTGCAACAACAGCAGGCACAGCACGGCGCTCCACAACCGGCACATCGACGAATCCCAAGGAGCGGCGCAGTTTGACAAGGGATTGGGCCCCGGTTGCTGGCAGATCCGGCATCCGTGCGCGGCGTTCGAGCGGCACAACCGCCGCAGGGGGCGCTAATTTAGCCGATCTGATATGCGGACTTTAAGGATTTCTTGGAGGGCGTCCGATAGGCCTATAGCGCGCGGCCATCTTCGAGTATCATGCGCGCCTCTTCCGGTCGGGGCGTGGCGCAGCCTGGTAGCGCACTTGCATGGGGTGCAAGGGGTCGGAGGTTCGAATCCTCTCGCCCCGACCAATCTTTCTTTTGGCTCTACCTTTTCTTTGGATTGGCAAAGAAAAGGTAGATGACCTCAGGGAGCGCGCAGCGCGCCTACCCTTCCCCTCTCTTCAGAATCTCTTCCGGAAGCACGCCGCCGAGCGACGGCGCATTGTTGCTACCGCCGCAGAATCCTCAAAATCTCTTCCAGCTCGCCGCGCAGCTGCCGCACGATCTGCTGCGCCTGCGACACGTCGTCGCGCGCCTCATCGCCCTGCAAACGGTTGCGTGCGCCACCGATGGTGAAGCCCTGCTCGTACAGCAGACTGCGGATCTGGCGGATCACGAGCACGTCCTGACGCTGGTAGTAACGGCGATTACCGCGGCGCTTCACTGGCTTCAACTGCGGGAACTCCTGTTCCCAATAACGCAGCACATGCGGCTTCACACCGCACAGCTCGCTGACTTCGCCGATGGTGAAATAGCGCTTGCCGGGGATCGCCGGCAGCTCGCTGTTATTGCCTGCTTCCAGCATAGGCCTCGACTCGTGCTTTCAGTTTCTGACCGGGACGGAAGGTCACCACGCGCCGGGCGCTGATCGGAATCTCCTCACCCGTCTTGGGATTGCGGCCCGGCCGCTGATTCTTGTCACGCAGATCGAAATTGCCGAAACCCGAGAGTTTGACCTGCTCGCCCGTGGACAGCGACGCGCGCAGCTCTTCGAAGAACAAATCCACGAGCTCGCGGGCCTCGCGTTTGTTGAGTCCCAATTGATCGAAGAGTGCTTCCGCGATCTCAGCCTTGGTGAGTGCCATGATTATTTGTCTCGTATCGTGGCGTTGAGCTGGCGGGCCAGGTGGTCCACCACCTGCGCCACGATGGCATCCGCATCGTGGTCGGTCAGGGTGCGGGAAGTATCCTGCAATTGCAGGCCTAAGGCTATGCTTTTCTTGCCTTTCTCGAACTGCTTGCCGCGATACACGGAAAGCACCCACAGCTCCTTCAGCAAAGCACCGGCACTGGCCTGCACAGCGGCGCGCAGCGCCTCGACCTGACAGGCCTCATCGACGATCACGGCAACATCGCGCCGAATGGCCGGGTATTTGGAAATCTCGGCGAACTCCGGCACGCGTGCGGCCAGCACCGCATCGGCTTCGAGCTCGAACAGGAACAACGGATATGTCAAATCCAGCGGCTTGAGGTGCTGCGGATGCAGGGCGCCGAGCCAGCCCACGGGATGATCCCCGCGCCAGATGCGAGCAGCCTGTCCCGGATGCAGCGCCGGGTGCGACTCCGCGCTGAAGCGAAACTCCGACGCCGCGCCGGACAAAGCCAGCAAGGCCTCGACGTCTGCTTTCACATCGAAGAAGTCGACCTTCGTTGTTTCCGCGCCCCACTGCTCCGGCAGCGCGCTGCCCGATACGACGCCTGCGATCATCTCCGTTTCGGCGCCGTTACCGGCCGCAAACCGGCGACCGATCTCGAACAGCCGAACGCGGGACTGCTGGCGGCGCTGATTTTCGCGCGCGGCCTGAATCAGGCCCGGCCACAGCGACAGCCGCATCACACCCAGATCTGCGGAGATCGGATTCGACAACGCCAACGCGGTTTCCGGAAACAGGATCGATTGCTGGGCCGCATCGGTGAACGTGTACGTGATCGCCTCGTGATAGCCCCGATCCACCAGCAGATCGGCCGCACGCTCGTTGCGTACTCGCGTTTCTGTCCACGGCAGCAATTCCTGCGCACCGGTCGCGTCGCGCTCGGGAATGTTGTCGAAGCCGTAGAGCCGAGCCACTTCTTCGATCAGGTCTTCCTCGATACGGATATCGAAGCGCCACGACGGCGGTGTGACATTCCAGACGTGCGAGGGCTCCAGATCGGCCACCGTCATGCCCAGGCGTCGCAGGCAATCGGCAACCGTATTTGCATCGATGGTTGCACCGAGTACGTGCTGCACACGGCTGTGCCGCAGTCGAATCGGTGTGGGCGCTGGATACGACGTGTCGGCGCGGGTCACGACGACCGGTCCCGGCTCGCCGCCGGCCCAATCGAGTAGCAATTTAGTCGCGCGCTCGATGGCACGTTCCTGCAATTGCGGATCGACGCCACGCTCGAAGCGCTGCGACGCGTCCGTAATCAGGCCGAAACGCCGGCCGCGACCGGCAATCGCATCGGGACTGAAGAACGCAACTTCCAGGAAAACATCGGTGGTGGCATCGGAAATGCCGGAATCCTCACCGCCCATGACGCCCGCAAGTCCGAGCACGGACTTGTCGTCGGCGATCACGGTGATGTCCGGCGTCAGTTCGATCGTCCGGCCATCGAGCAACTTGAGCGTCTCGCCCGCCCGCGCATAGCGCGCTGCAATCGTGCCGTTGAGCCGGCCAAGATCGTATGCGTGCATCGGCTGCCCGAGCTCGAGCACGATGTAGTTGGTCACGTCGACGACAGCGCTGATCGGACGCACGCCGGCGCGGCGCAGACGTTCCTGGACCCACCATGGCGACTTGGCATCGCCGCGAATGCCGCGAATGACACGGCCCGCGAACTTCGGGCACGCAGCCGGCGCGTCGAGCCGAACCGGGAATACATCCTTGATCGTTGCGGCAACCGGCGTAGCAGCCGGTGCATGCAGCGGCACGGCACGCGTTGCCGAGACTTCGCGTGCAACACCAGCCAGGCTCATGCAGTCGCCGCGATTCGGAGTCAGGTTGACTTCGAAAATCGTGTCATCCAGCGACAGTGCCTCGACCAGGTCCTGTCCCGTGCGCAACTCGGCCGGCAGGTCCATCAGGCCCGCCGCGTCTTCGCTCAAACCCAGCTCGCGTGCCGAGCACAACATGCCCGAGGATTCGACACCGCGCAGCTTGGCCTTCTTGATTTCGACGCCGTTCGGCAATTTCGCGCCGATCTGTGCCAGCGGAGCCTTCATTCCGGCACGCACGTTCGGCGCGCCGCAGACGATCTGCAATTCCTCGCGACCGTTCGAAACGCGGCAGACATTGAGCTTCTCGGCATCCGGATGCTTCTGCACCGCCAGCACTTCGCCGACCACGACACCGCTCAACTGCGGACCGGCGCGATCGATGCCCTCGATCTCCAGCCCCGCCATCGTCAGGGAATGAGCAAGCGCGGCGATGTCCTCGCCGATATCCACCCACTCGCGCAACCATTGCAGACTGACTTTCATGTGGGCCGACTCACGCGAACTGCCGCAGGAAGCGCAGATCGTTCTCGAAATAAAGACGGATGTCGTTCACGTTGTAACGCAGCATGGTCAGTCGATCGATGCCCATGCCGAAGGCATAGCCGGTGTAGCGCTCGGGATCGATATCGACGGCGCGCAGCACGTTCGGATGCACCACGCCGCAGCCAGCCACTTCCACCCAGCCGGTGTTCTTGCAGACGCGGCAGCCGGAGCCGCCGCAGGCCACACACGAGATATCGACTTCGGCCGAAGGCTCGGTGAACGGGAAATACGAAGGACGCAGGCGCATCTTCACGTCCTTTTCGAACAGCGCCTGCATGAAGCTGTGCAGCGCCGCTTTCAGATTGGCGAAGGTGATGCCCTCGTCCACCACCAGGCCCTCGACCTGGTGGAACATCGGCGTGTGCGTCATGTCGGAATCGCAGCGATAGACGCGGCCCGGCGCAATCACGCGGAACGGCGGCTTGCGGCCCTGCATGGCGCGCACCTGTACCGGCGAGGTATGCGTGCGCAGCAGCCGGCCGTCAGGGAAATAGAAAGTGTCGTGCATTGCCCGCGCCGGATGATTGGCCGGGATATTCAAGCTTTCAAAGTTATGCCACTCGTCCTCGATCTCCGGACCGTCCTCGATCGAGAAGCCGGCATTACGGAAGATCTGCTCGAGACGACGCCGCACGCGCGTCACCGGATGCAAACCGCCCGAAACCTGGCCACGGCCTGGCAGAGTGACGTCGATGGCATCGCTCGCAAGTTGTTCAGCGAGCTTCGCAGCTTCCAGTTCGCCACGGCGCGCGTCGAGCGCGGCGGCCAACGCTGCCTTGGCTTCATTGATGCTGGCGCCGGCGGCGCGCCGCGTTTCCGGATCCATCGCGCCGAGCGACTTCAGCAGCGCGGTGATTTCGCCTTTCTTGCCCAGCAGGCGGACACGAATCTGTTCGAGATCCTCGATGCCGACAGTGCGCGAGATTTCCGCGCGGGCGGCTTCGACCAGTGAGTGCAAATCCGGAACGGCTTCGGTCATGTGTGGCGCACGCTCAAATCCCGCCCGGGCGGGAATGACAAACAGGTGTTGCGACTCCCCAAGACACGTTGGGCGCTGACGATGCAGCGCCCAACGCAATCCCTCAACCTACGCGAGGCATGGTCCGTCCGCATCCGGCGGACGGACCCGCAGGCCCGATCCTTCAGGCCGCCTTTTCCAGGCTGTCCTTGGCGCGCTGAGCGATCACACCGAACGCTGCGGCGTCGTTCATCGCGATGTCCGCGAGGACCTTGCGATCGATCGACAGGCCGGCGGCATTCAGGCCCGCAATCAGCTTGCTGTAGGACAGGCCGTGAACGCGCGCTTCAGCGTTGATGCGCGTGATCCACAGCGAGCGCATGTTGCGCTTGTTGGTCTTGCGGTCGCGATACGCATACTGGCCGGCCTTGATGACCGCCTGCTTCGCTGCGCGATAGACCTTGCGACGGGCGTTGTAGTAACCCTTCGCCTTCTTGAGAACTTTCTTGTGACGGGCGCCCGCGATGACGCCTCTCTTGACGCGTGCCATGTCTTAACTCCTCACTTCGCGTGCGGCATCAGTGAATCGAGCCGCACCAGATCTTGCTTGGCCACCATGCTCGGCGCGCGCAGCTGACGCTTGCGCTTGCTGGTCTTGCTGGTGAGGATGTGACGACGGTGGGACTGGCCTCGCTTGAAGCCTTTTGCGGTCGGACGAAAACGCTTCGCCGCCGCCCGGTTGGTTTTCAACTTGGGCATGTAAATCGAGCTCCTTAAGCTCTCTTGTTTAGCCTTTGAAGATCGCCTGCCCGCTTACGCGGGTTTGGCGCCTCTTGGGGCGGGACAACGGGCCACGGTCTTGCGACCGCGTTTTCCGTTGCTCACTTTTTTTGCGGGCCCTACTTCTTCTTGGGCCCGAACATCATGACCATCTGCCGGCCTTCCATCATCGGGTTCTGCTCGACCGTGGCGTGTGCCGCCAGATCCTGCTGTACCCGACCCAGAAGTTCCCGACCGACTTCCTGATGCGCCATTTCACGACCGCGGAACCGCAGCGTGACCTTGGCCTTGTCTCCTTCCTGGAGAAAGCGGATCAGGTTACGCAATTTCACCTGATAGTCGCCTTCCTCCGTCCCTGGGCGAAACTTCACTTCCTTGATCTGAATCTGCTTCTGCTTACGCTTCGCTGCGTGCGCCTTCTTGTTCTGCTCGAACAGGAATTTGCCGAAGTCCATGATGCGGCAGACCGGCGGATCCGCGGTCGGCGAGACTTCCACGAGATCGAGCTCAGCGGCCTGCGCCATCTGCAGCGCTTCGGCCCGCGTCATGACACCGGCCTGCTGGCCATTGGCGTCGATGATGCGCAGCCGGGGCGAGTTGATCTCTTCGTTGCGCCTTACGCGCTTGGCAATGGGAGCAGCGATGCGTCATACCTCCAATTTGGTCCGGCCGCGGCTCGCGATTTCGTCAGCAAGTTTCGCGGCGACAATGTCCACCGACATTGCGCCGAGATCTTTGCCACTGCGGGTGCGCACGGCCAGAGAGTTAGATCCTGCTTCGCGGTCGCCGGCTACCAGGAGGTACGGCACGCGTTGCAGCGTGTGCTCGCGAATCTTAAAGCCGACCTTTTCATTGCGCAAGTCCGACTCGACCCGAAGCCCCTGATTTTTCAGGATTTCGGTGACGCCGCGCACGTACTCGGCCTGGCCGTCGGTGATGTTCATGACCACGGCCTGCACCGGCGCCAGCCAGGCCGGGAACGCGCCGGCGTGTTCCTCGATCAGGATGCCGATGAAACGCTCCAGCGAGCCGAAGATCGCCCGGTGCAGCATCACCGGCACCTGCTTGGAGCCGTCCTGGGCGATGTAATGGGCGCCGAGGCGGCCCGGCATGGAGAAATCGACCTGCAGGGTGCCGCACTGCCAGGTGCGGCCGATGGAATCCTTGAGGGTGAACTCGATCTTCGGGCCGTAGAACGCGCCCTCGCCTGGCTTTTCGGCCCAGGGCAGCTGGCGGCGGTCCATGGCCTGGCCCAGCGCCTGCTCGGCCTTGTCCCAGACCTCGTCCGAGCCGATGCGGTTGACCGGCCGGGTCGCCAGCTTGTAGCTGATGTCCTTGAAGCCGAAATCCTCGTACACCCCGTGCAGCAGATCGATGAAGGCGACCGCCTCGTCCTGGATCTGCTCCTCGAGACAGAAAATGTGTGCGTCGTCCTGCACGAAGCCGCGTACCCGCATCAGGCCGTGCAGCGCGCCTGAAGGCTCGTTGCGATGGCAGGAGCCGAACTCGGCCAGCCGCAGCGGCAGGTCCCGATAGCTCTTCACGCCCTGGTTGAACACCTGGATGTGACAGGGGCAGTTCATCGGCTTCACGGCGTACAGCCGCTTTTCCGACTCGGTGACGAACATGTCGTCCTTGAAGTTGGCCCAGTGGCCGGACTTCTCCCACAGCGAGCTGTCCACCAGCTGCGGGGTGCGGATCTCGCGATAGCCGCTGTCGCGCCACAGGTTGGACATGTACTGCTGGATGGTCTGGTAGAGCCGCCAGCCGCGCTCGTGCCAGAACACCATGCCCGGCGCCTCTTCCTGCATGTGGAAGAGATCCAGGGCGCGGCCGACCTTGCGGTGATCGCGCTTCTCGGCTTCTTCCAGGCGGGTGAGATAGGCCTTGAGGCTTTTCTCGTCCGTCCAGGCGGTGCCGTAGATGCGCTGAAGCATTTCGTTGCGCGAGTCGCCACGCCAGTAGGCGCCGGCGATCTTCATCAGCTTGAATGCGCGCAGCTTGCCGGTGCTGGGCACGTGCGGGCCGCGGCACAGGTCCACCCAGTCCGACTGGCCATACAGGCTGATCGGCTCGTTCGATGGAATGCTGGCGATGATCTCGGCCTTGTAGTGCTCGCCCTGGTCCTTGAAGAACTTGACCGCGTCATCGCGCGACATGACCTGGCGGGTCACCTTGTGATCCGCCTTGGACAGCTCCTTCATGCGCGCCTCGATGGCAGCCAGATCTTCCGGCGTGAAGGGGCGCTTGTAGGAGAAGTCGTAGTAGAAGCCGTCCTCGATCACCGGGCCGATGGTGACCTGGGCGTCCGGGAACAGCTGCTTCACCGCCTGTGCGAGCAGGTGCGCAGTGGAGTGCCGGATGACTTCGAGGCCGTCCGGATCCTTGTCCGTGACGATGGCGAGCCGCGCGTCATGGTCGATCAGGAAGGAAGTGTCGACCAGCCGGCCGTCGACCTTGCCGGCGAGCGCGGCACGGGCCAGCCCGGCGCCGATGTCAGCAGCAACTTTCTCGACGGTGACGGGCTCGGAATAGCTGCGCTGACTGCCGTCCGGCAGAGTGATTACGGGCATTTGCGGCAGGCGCTCGGCGCGGACTTTCAGGACTTTGGGTTATGACCAGCCAGATGGAAATTCTGGTGGGCGCGACAGGGATCGAACCTGTGACCCCTACCATGTCAAGGTAGTGCTCTACCGCTGAGCTACGCGCCCCGAAAAAGGCGGGCAAGGATAGCGGCGCCGCAGCGTGCAAGCAAGACAATCAAAGGAATAGACGAAAAACCCGCTGCAACACTGTGATTCGTTGCCCTCGCCTGCCGGCGACGCATGTCGATCGGCAGCCGTGATGCGCTTTCACGAGCCGATTCGCGCGGCCGGAACTCATCCCGCCTTCGTCTGCGGCAAGCCCAGCTCGACGTTGCGCAGCTTCTGGATCTCATCGCGCAGCCGTGCGGCCTGCTCGAATTCCAGATTGCGGGCGTGCTTGAGCATCTCCTGCTCCAGCTTCTTGATGCGCCGCACGGCCTGCTCGGGCGTGAGCGAGTGGTAGCTGGCGCTGGCTTCGGCAACCTTGGTCAGCGTCGTCTCGCGCACGCCGTCCGAATAGGCACCTTCCATGATGTCGGCCACTGCCTTCTTGATGCCGCGCGGGGTGATGCCGTGCTTCTCGTTGAACTCGATCTGTTTCTGGCGGCGCCGGTTGGTCTCATCGAGCGCGCGCTGGATGGAGCCGGTGAGCTTGTCGGCGTAAAGAATGGCCTTGCCGTTGAGGTGCCGCGCTGCGCGACCGATGGTCTGGATCAGCGAGTTCTCCGAACGCAGGAAGCCCTCCTTGTCCGCATCCAGGATGGCCACCAGCGACACTTCCGGCATGTCCAGTCCCTCACGCAGCAGGTTGATGCCGACCAGCACGTCGAACTTGCCCAGTCGCAGGTCGCGAATGATCTCCATGCGCTCGACCGTATCGATGTCCGAGTGCAGGTAACGCACCTTGACCCCATGCTCGTCGAGATACTCGGTCAGATCCTCCGCCATGCGCTTGGTCAGCGTCGTGATCAGTACGCGCTCGTTGCTCTCCACGCGCAGCTTGATCTCCGACAGCACATCATCCACCTGCGTACGCACCGGGCGGATTTCGACTTCAGGGTCGATCAGCCCGGTCGGACGCACCAGCTGCTCCACCACCTGTCCCGAATGCTGCAGCTCGTACTGCCCCGGCGTCGCGGACACGAAGATCATCTGTGGCGCCTGCTTTTCCCATTCGTCGAAGCGCAGCGGCCGGTTGTCGAGCGCCGACGGCAGACGGAAGCCGTATTCGACCAGCGTTTCCTTGCGTGAGCGGTCGCCGCGATACATGGCGCCGAGCTGCGGAACGGTCTGGTGGCTCTCGTCGACCACCAGCAAAGCGTTGGACGGCAGATAGTCGAAGAGGCACGGCGGCGGTTCGCCGGGGCCACGGCCCGAGAGGAATCGCGAGTAGTTCTCGATGCCATTGCAGTAGCCGACCTCGCGGATCATTTCGAGGTCGAAGCGCGTGCGCTGCTCCAGGCGCTGTGCTTCCACCAGCTTGCCGGCCTCTTTCAGCTGTTGCAGCCGCCCGTGCAGCTCGTCGCGAATCTCGTCGACGGCACGGATCAGGCGTTCCTTCGGCGTCACGTAATGCGTCGAGGGGAACACCGTGTAGCGCGGCACCTTCTTGCGGACCTCGCCGGTCAGCGGATCGAACATGACCAGCGATTCGATCTCGTCGTCGAACAACTCGACCCGGATCGCCTCGCGCTCGGATTCCGCCGGGAAAATATCGATCACGTCGCCGCGCACGCGATACGTGCCTTGGGTGAGATCCAGCTCGTTGCGCGTGTACTGCATGTCTGCCAGGCGGCGCAGGATCTTGCGCTGGTCCATGCGGTCGCCGCGCGTCAGATGCAGCACCATCTCCAGGTACGAAGCCGGATCGCCCAGGCCGTAAATGGCGGACACCGTGGCGACGATGATGGCATCGGACCGCTCCAGCAGCGCCTTGGTCGCCGACAGCCGCATCTGCTCGACGTGCTCGTTGATCGAGGAGTCCTTCTCGATGAAGGTGTCCGAGGACGGGACGTAGGCCTCGGGCTGGTAGTAGTCGTAGTACGAGACGAAGTACTCCACCGCGTTGTGCGGAAAGAATTCCTTGAACTCGCCGTACAGCTGCGCCGCCAGCGTCTTGTTGTGCGCCAGCACCAGCGTCGGACGCTGCACCTGCTGGATCACGTTGGCGATCGAGAAAGTCTTGCCCGAGCCGGTGACTCCGAGCAGGGTCTGGTGCGTCAGCCCCGCCTGCAGCCCTTCGACCATGCTGGCGATGGCGGTCGGCTGGTCGCCGGCCGGCTGATAATCGCCGCTGAGCTGAAATCTGTCTTTGGCGGAAGCGTCATTCATGGGTGGATCGAGGACTCCGGTGAGTGATATGGGTCGACAGCCTCTCAATCAACCTTGCCAAGGCCTGTCATGGATCGACCCATGCCGTAAAAATCACATAACGCCAGCGGCGCAAATGCCTAAAATGGCCGCGTAAATCCCTTCTCCGGTGCCCAAGTGAGTCTAGCAGTTTCGAAACGAGTGCAGCGCGTCAAGCCCTCGCCCACCGTGGCGCTCACCGGGCGCGTCGCGCAGCTGAAAGCCGAAGGCAAGGACATCATCAGCCTCGGCGCCGGCGAGCCCGATTTCGACACGCCGACGCACATCGCCGAGGCCGGCATCGATGCCATCCGCAAAGGCTTCACGCGCTACACGCCGGTCGAAGGCAGCGCCGACCTGAAAGACGCCATCATCACCAAGTTCCAACGCGAGAACGGGCTGGAGTACAAGCGCAGCCAGATCCTGGTCTCCTGCGGCGCCAAGCAGACCATCTTCAACCTGATCCTGGCCCTGATCGACGCCGGCGACGAAGTGGTGATCCCCGCCCCTTACTGGGTCTCGTACCCGGACATGGTGCGACTGGCCGACGGTGTCCCGGTAACGCCTTATGCGGGCGCCGACCAGGGATACAAGATCACGCCAGCGCAGCTGGAAGCGGCCATCACGCCCAAGACCCGCCTGTTCATCCTCAACAGCCCGAACAATCCCACCGGCGCGGCTTACACGCAGGCCGAGTTGCGTGCTCTGGGCGAGGTGCTGATGCGGCACCCGCACGTAGTGATCTGCACCGACGACATGTACGAGCACATTTATTGGGCGCCCGAACCGTTCGTCAGCCTCGCCCACGTCTGTCCGGAGCTTTATGACCGCACCGTGACCACCAACGGCGTCTCCAAGGCGTACGCCATGACCGGCTGGCGCATCGGCTACTGCGGCGCACCGGCGGAGATCGTTACTGCCATGGCGACGATCCAGGGCCAGAGCACCTCCAACGCCTCGGCCATCGCGCAGAAGGCCTCAGTGGTGGCCCTGAGCGGCGATCAATCCGAGGTGCGCGAGATGAACCGGCACTTCAAGCAGCGTCACGACTTCATCGTCGATGGCCTGAACAAGCTGCCAGGCGTTTCCTGCCTGCACGGCGCCGGCACGTTCTACGCCTTCGCCAACGTCGAAGCGGCCATGAAGCTCATCGGCGCCAAGGACGACAACACTTTCGCCGAATACCTGCTCAATCACGCCGGTGTGGCCGTGGTGCCGGGCAGCGGCTTTGGCGCGCCCGGCCACATGCGCCTGTCATTCGCCAGCAGCATGCAGACGCTGGAGGAAGCGCTGCGGCGCATGGATAAAACCCTGAAAGCGGCGCAGGCGGCCTAACTCGCTCTTTTTCCACGCTCGGCTGCCTTGACACCCCGGTACTGCTTTCCGCAGAATCGCGCGCCTTCGAGCTTGCCCTCACATGTTCCCCGGTAGCTCAGTGGTAGAGCGACGGACTGTTAATCCGTTGGTCGGTGGTTCGAATCCGCCCCGGGGAGCCAACTACACAAATCCCTGCGATAGATTACCGCCGCGCGCCGACTGGCCCGCGATAACGGCTCTCGAAGCCGTATTTCGGTCGAAGGGCACCTTCGGCGTGTTACGCCCGGCCCTGCGCGATGTGCCGACGCCACCGCTGCGTTCTAAGGGGCTTAGAAATACGAATGGAGCCTCAACAAACGGCATGCAGATCGTGCTGGATTCGTCGAGACCTGTGCGATGTTCAGTCGCATACGTTCTTCGGAAAACAGCGATCGGTAAGCATGGGTCGCCGAGGCTCCATCCTTGCTTCGGTAATGCCTCCCGGCTCGCGAAGTTCCAAGGCAAATGAACCCATTTTCGCAGGGCACGCGCGGCGCGGTCGCGTGAGATTTCTTTGCACGGACCTGCGCCGCAAAGCCTTACGTCATCCGCGAACGCGTGACGCGAATCACGCGATACCAGAAGAAGATGTCGGATCGAACGTTCGTCTTGAGCCGGATTCTCGGCGCTTCCGTGCGCCGATAAATCAGCGGTCAGGCCAGATCCGCAAAAATGGTCACCGGGTTCTCCAGGCAATCCTTCAGTGCCTGGATCATGGAAGCGGCGTCGTGGCCGTCGACGAAGCGGTGATCGAAGGAACCGGAGATGTTCATCATGCGGCGCACGACGATGGCGTCCTTCACCACCATGGGACGATCGACGGCCTTGTTGACGCCCACGATGGCCACTTCCGGCACATTGATGATGGGCGTGGACGCAATGCCTCCGAGCTTGCCCAGGCTGGTCAGCGTGATGGTTGAGCCTGTCAGCTCATCACGCGTTGCCTTATTAGTGCGCGCGGCTTCGCTCACGCGGCGAATCTCGGCCGCCAGATTGCCCAGCGAACGCTCGGCGACGTTGCGCACGACCGGCACCTTCAGGCCGTCCGGCGTCTGGGTCGCGATGCCCAGATGCACCGGCCGATAGCGCACGAGCAGGTTGCGCTCGGCATCGTAGCGGACGTTGCACTGAGGGAACGCCGGCAGCACCCGCGCCAGGGCCAGCGCCAGGAACGGCAGATACGTGTACGAGGCTGCGCCCTTGGGCAGCTTCGAGTTCGCGTGCTGACGCAGCTCTTCCAGCCGCGTGACATCCACTTCCTCGACATACGAGAAATGCGGGATCTTCAGGGTCTCCGTCATGCGCTGGGCGATCAGCCGTCGCATGCCGATGATCGGAACTTCATCGAACTCCGGTCCGCTCGCAGCCGCTACGGCAACACCGCCTGAACTGCGCGACGCGGGCTGTGTCTGTGCCCCTGAGCGCTGCTCGATGAAGCTCTCCAGATCGCCGCGAGCGATGCGCCCGCCCGGACCGCTGCCTGCAACCAACTTCAGTTCGACACCGGCTTCCTTGGCACGACGTCGCGTGGCAGGCGATGCCATCACGCGCGTGCTGCGACTGACATCGGCCGGCTGTGCCGATACCGGCGCGCTGGCTGCCCCTGGAGCCTGCGCCGAAGCAGCAGGCTGTGCTGGAGACGTAGGTTGAGTTTGAGCTGGAGCCGCGGCCTGCGCTGGCGCAGCCTTCGCTCCCTCCCCCGTTTCGAACACGATCAGCTCGGCACCCACCGGAATACTGCTGCCCGGTTCGCCGGCAATGGACACGACGCGACCGCTCACCGGCGAGGGAACCTCGACCGTGGCCTTCTCCGTCATCACGTCCAGCAGGATCTGCTCTTCCTTGACCTCATCGCCCGGCTTCACGTGACAGGCGACGATCTCGGCGGCGACGGTGCCTTCGCCGAGATCCGGCATCTTGAAGACGTAGCGGCTCATGCGGCCTCCCGTACTTTCTTGAGCGCGGCACCGAGGCGCTGCTGGCCCGGGAAATATTCCCACTCGAAAGCATGCGGATACGGAGTATCCCAGCCTGCGACACGCTCGACCGGCGCTTCCAGGTGCCAGAAACATTCTTCCTGCACCGTGGCGAGCAATTCAGCGCCGAAGCCGGCGAAACGCGTCGCCTCATGCGCAATGACGCAGCGGCCGGTCTTCTTCACCGACGCGGTGATGGTCTCAACATCCAGCGGAACCATGGAACGCACATCGATGATCTCGGCATCGATGCCCGTGGCCTTCGCAGCCGCCTCGGCGACGTGCACGATGGTGCCGTACGTGAGCACGGTGACTTCCTTGCCCGCACGCACCACTTCGGCTTTGCCGATCGGTACGGTGTAGTAACCCTCCGGCACTTCGCCCTTCGGATGCGAGCTCCAGGGCGTCGCCGGCTTGTTGGGATCGCCGTCGAACGGGCCGTTGTACAGCCGCTTGGGCTCGAAGAAGATCACCGGGTCGTCGCTTTCGATGGCAGCAATCAGCAAACCCTTGGCGTCGTAGGGATTCGACGGCATCACTACCTTGATGCCGCAGATGTGCGCGAACAGCGCCTCAGGACTCTGCGAATGCGTCTGGCCGCCGCGAATACCGCCGCCACAGGGAACACGCACCGCCACGGGCACGCTGAAGTCGCCCGCAGTGCGATAGCGGATGCGCGCCAGCTCGCTCACGATCTGGTCGAAGCCGGGATAGATGTAGTCGGCGAACTGGATCTCCGCCACCGGCCGCAGGCCGTTCAACGCCATGCCGATGGCGCTGGCAATGATGCCGCCTTCGGCAATCGGCATGTCGAGCACGCGGTGCTCGCCGTACTTGCGCTGCAATCCGTCGGTACAGCGGAACACACCGCCGAAATAGCCCACGTCCTGCCCCATCACCACGGTCGCCGGATCGCGCTGGAGCATTACGTCCATCGCCGAATTCAGCGCCTGCACCATGTTCATTTTTGCCATGACCTTCAGCCCCTCAATGCACGCAGCTGTTCGCGCTGGCGAACCAGGCTGTCGGGCATCTCCTTGAAGACGTCGTCGAAGAGCGTATCGGGATCGAGCGACGGCGCTTCGGTCATGGTGCCGAAGGACACCGCTTCCTTCCAACTGGCACTTACGTACTCCTCGATCTCTTTTTCGAGCGCGCTGTGCTGCTCTTCCGACCACGCATTGAGCGCCATCAGGTGCTGCTTCAGGCGCTGGATCGGATCGCCCAGCGGGAAAGCCTCCCATTCGTCCTTCGGCCGGTAGCGCGACGGATCGTCGCTGGTCGAATGCGCACCGGCTCGGTACGTCACATGCTCGATGAGCGTTGGGCCGGCGCCAGTGCGCGCACGTTCGGCAGCCCACTGCGTTACTGCGTACACGGCGAGGAAATCATTGCCGTCCACACGAATGCCGGGCATGCCATATCCCGGACCCCGCGCAGCGAACGTCTGCTGCTCGCCGCCGGCAAATCCCTGGAAGGTAGAAATTGCCCACTGATTGTTCACGACGTTCAACAACACCGGCGCGCGATACACGGCAGCAAATGTCAGCGCGTGGTGGAAGTCCGCTTCCGCCGTCGAGCCTTCGCCCGTCCATGCCGCGGCGACATGATCCTCACGCTTGATCGCGGCGGCCATGGCCCAGCCCACTGCCTGCGGCATCTGGGTGGTGAGATTGCCGGACACGGAAAAGATATTGCCGCTGGCCCAGTGATAGAAGATCGGCATTTGCCGGCCCTTGCACATGTCGCGGGTGTTCGACAGGCACTGGCACATCAAATCGACGACGTCGCGGCCGCGTGCGATGTGCAGACCTTGCGTGCGATAGGAAGGAAACAGCATGTCGGTCGGCCGCAGCGCCATTGCCTGCGCAATGGAGATGGCTTCTTCACCGGTCGACTTGATGTAGAAGGAGATCTTGCCCTGGCGCTGCGCGCGCTGCATGCGATCGTCCATCACGCGTGTGGTCATCATGTGGCGCAGGCCGACTTGCAGGTCGGCCGGTTCCAGGTGCGGATCCCACGGCCCGGTGGCGCGATGCTCGTCGCCGAGCACTCGGACCAGCGAGGTCGACAAGCTGGCGACTTCCTCGATGGAGGCGCGCGCATCGGGACGTGCGACGGCGCCAGCCGGCGAGAGTTTGAGATAGCTGAAATCGGCCCGCTCGCCCGGACGGGCAGGCGGATGCGGAACGTGCAGGCGTGAAGCGGAAGACATGGAGGAGTTCTCCTTGGAATCGCTGCAGGCTTCGAGGGTTGTGCGCAGCATGGGCAGATTAGGCCAAAGACACGCGACAGATATTGCCAAACATGCCATTTATCCGCTGATTCTGAAACAGACATTTCACTTTCTTGCCACTACTGCAATATCATTGCAGCCATGACCCAGCAAACGCTCGACCGCATCGATCTCAAGATTCTTGATGCATTGCAACAAGAAGCCAACCTGTCGGCGGCGGAGATTGCGGAAAAAGTCGGGCTGACGCCGACCACCGCATGGCGACGCGTTTCGCGGCTCGAAGAAGAAGGCGTGATCCGCCGGCGCGTCGCACTGCTGGACCGGGAAGCTGTTGGCCTGAGCGTGATGGTATTCGCCCACGTGCGCCTGTCGACCCAGGGACGCGAAGCCATTGCCAAGTTCGAGCAGGCGGTGCGCAAGCATCCCGAGATCCTGGAGTGCTACACCACGCTCGGTGAGATGGATTTCCTGCTGCGGATCGTCACCCGCGACATCAAGGCGTACGAGGCGTTCTTCCTCGATCACCTGTCGCGCTTTCCCATGGTGCAGGTGGTGCGGACTTCGATCGCCCTGTCGCCGATCAAGGAGACGACGGCACTGCCGTTGTCGAAAGCCTGACCCAGCTGACAGCGGTGCGCCGCCTGAGCGGCGTCTGCCGCTCGATGCACGAGATGGATGCCGAGCGCGTTGATTGCTTTTTCGGCGGCGCATCCCTGCATCGCTACGTTTCCTATCGACTGACCGTGTTCATCTGCGCCTGATCAGCGCGGCGCCTGCTGAGTAACCGCCGCCGAAAGTAACGAGCACGCCGACCTGCCCCACCGCCAGCGACTGCCAGCTGCGGTGATAGGTGATGGCGACGCTGGCGCAGCCGGTATTGCCCAGCTCGGTGATGGTCATGGCAGCCCGCTGCGAGGGCAGCTTCAGATGCTCGAGCACGCAATCGATGATGCGCTTGTTCGCCTGGTGCGGCACCAGCAGCTGCACGTCCTCCACGGCGACGCGATTGCGCTCGAGGATGTCCTGGGTCACGGCGACCATCTCGCGGCAGGCGTGCATGAAAATGTCCTTGCCGTAGAGCATCACCAGCCCGTCCTGGTGCGGAATCATCTTGATGCCTTCCGGCCCACGACCAACGTCAGCGCGCCCGACGGCCCGCACATCGACGATCTCCATGGACTGCCCGGTCGGCTCCTTGGTCAGCACCATGGCCGCCGCGCCGTCGCCCCACAGATGGCCCGACTTCTCGTCGCTGTCCGACGAATACAGGCTGTTGTGCTCGACCGCTACCACCAGCGCCTTGCGGGCGCGGCCCGACTGGAAGTAGGCGACTACGACATCGAGTGCATCGATGAAGGACGAGCAGGCCGTCGACAGGTACAGCGCCCGCGCATGCGGAATATGGAAGTGCTTCTGGATGACGTGCGCAATCGTGCCGATGGTGTCCCAGGGCGTATAGGAAGCCCCGATGATCAGGTCCACGCCGTCGAGACAGCCCGGTGCCTCGCGCACCAGGTTTTCCACCGCGGCGATGGACATGGTGTTGGCGTTCTCACCTTCACCGGCACGCCGGCGCTCGCGAATGCCGGTGAGCTGCTCGAACCAGGCCGTCGGTCTGCCGGTCAACTCGCGGAAATATTCGTTGTCGACGACACGCTGCGGCAGATATTCGGCAGAGGCATGAATGAACACGGACAAAACTCGCTCCCACCCATTTCGAATGCGGGTTATCCATGCAATTGTCGCACGCCGGCCGGCACCGACGGCAGCACCCGGGAGAACAATTCACCCTCAAGACGGGGTTTGTATTACAGCGACGTCAGCCGGCCCAGGCGCGGATGATCCGATGCATGGCCTGGACACCGTCGGTCAGGGCCGCCGGTCCGGGCTGCAGAATGATCGGCGATTTGATCTCGAACAGCTGCGCGGCGGCAACGGCGGGAATCTGCTCCCAGCCGGCGCGGGCCGCGACCGACTGCGGCTGGAATTTCTTGCCGCACCATGAACCCAGAATAATGTCCGGCGCGCGCCGGATCACCTCGTCCGGATCGGGCAGGATGCGATCCTTGCCCAGGGATTGGCAGGCGTACTCCGGAAAGCACTCATCGCCTCCGGCGATCTCTACCAGCTCGGAGACCCAGCGGCTGCCCACGAGCAGCGGCTCGTCCCATTCCTCGAAGTACACCCGCGGCCGTGACTTGAGCGCGCCGGCGGCGGCTCGAATCGTGTCCAGTCCTGCGGATAGTTCTGCGCAGAGCGTCTGCGCCTTCGCCTCACAGCCGACCATGCCGCCGAGCATCCGGATCATCCTGAAGATGCCGGCGACGTCGCGATGATTGAATACGTGGACGTTGAGGCCGCGCTTGATCAGGTCAGCCGCGATCGGCGCCTGCAGATCCGAGAACCCCAGCACCAGATCGGGCTCGAGTTCGCAGATGCGATCCAGCTTGGCGCTGGTGAATGCCGAGACCTTCGGCTTTTCCTTGCGCGCCCGCGGCGGGCGCACCGTGAAGCCGGAAATGCCCACGATGCGCCAGTCTTCTTCGAGCAGGTACAGCGTCTCGGTGGTCTCCTCCGTGAGACACACGATGCGTTCCGGATACGATCCGCGGGTCTTCGTATCCGGCATCTGCAGCCGCCTCCCGATCAGAACAACGCCGGATCGGCGTCGAGCACGCTGGCGGTTCCGGCCTTGACGATGCGCGCCTGCGCATGGGCCTGCGGCAGAACCTGTTCAGCATAAGCGCGGGCGATCTGCTGCTTGCTGCGATAGAACTCGGGATCTTCCGCAGCCTTGCGCACCGCGATGTCGTGCGACTTCGCGATCAGCCAGCCACCGATGGCGAGGCCGGCCAGCGTCAGATACGGAACGGCAATGGCCAGCGTGCGCTCCACCTGCTCACGGTGGTACTGCAGCAGGACACCGGTCGCATCGCGCAGCAGACCCACGGCTTCGAGCGCAGCACTCTTCGTGAGCGCGGCCGAAGCGTCCTGCGTCGAGATCGCTTCCAGCTCGGACTGCATCTGCTCGATGAGCGCATTCATGGTCACGCCGCCATCGCGGCCCACCTTGCGGCCAACGAAGTCCAGGGCCTGGATGCCGGTGGTGCCTTCGTAGATCGCGGTGATGCGCGAGTCGCGATAGAACTGGGCCGCGCCGGTTTCTTCGATGAAGCCCATGCCGCCGTGGACCTGCACGCCCAGCGAGGTCATGGCCACGCCAACATCTGTCGACCAGGCCTTGACCACCGGAATGAGCAGCTCGCCGCGTGCCAGCGCCGCGGTACGCACTTTGTCGTCCGGATGATTGCGGGCCAGGTCGAGCTGCAACGCGGCGTACAGCGCAATGGCACGCGCCGCATCGGTGTTGCTCTTCATCGTCAGCAGCATCCGCTTGACGTCCGGGTGATACGCGATGGGCAGCGGCTTGCCTTCGCTCGTCGCACTCTTGCCGACGATGCGGCCCTGCACGCGGTTTCTTGCCCAGTTCAGCGCCTGCTGATACGCGCGTTCGCCCAGTGCGTAGCCTTCGAGGCCAACCGACAGGCGCGCCGCGTTCATCATGATGAACATGTATTCGAGGCCGCGATTCTGCTCACCCACCAGGTAGCCAACCGCACCGCCCTGATCGCCGAACGCCAGCACGCAGGTCGGGCTCGCATGGATGCCGAGCTTGTGCTCGATCGAGACGCAGCGCATGTCGTTGCGTTCGCCGAGGCTGCCATCTGCATTCACCAGGAACTTCGGGATGATGAACAGCGAAATGCCCTTCACACCGGCGGGTGCGCCATCGACGCGCGCCAGCACCATGGCGATGGTGTTCGGCGTGTAGTCGTGATCGCCGTAGGTGATGAAGATCTTCTGGCCGTAGATGCGGTAATGATCGCCTTCCGGCACCGCACGAGTGCGCACGGCGGCCAGGTCCGAACCCGCCTGCGGCTCGGTCAGCACCATGGTGCCGGTCCATTCGCCGGTGATCATCTTGGGCAGGTAAGTCTGCTTCTGCTCATGGCTGCCGCAGCGGTCGATGGCTTCGATCGCACCCTGGGTCAGCATCGGGCACAGCTTGAAAGCCAGGTTGGACGAAGCCCACAGCTCCTCCACCGCCGTGCCGAGCACGGTCGGCGCACCCTGGCCGCCGAACTCTGCCGGCGCGCGCAGCTGCTGCCAGCCGCCGTCGACGAACTTGTGATAGGCCGCTTTGAATTCCGGCTGCGTCACGACACCTTCCGGTGTCCAGCGCGCGCCCTTCGTGTCGCCGAGGCGGTTGATCGGCGCCAGCACCTCTTCGGCGAACTTGCCGGCTTCCTCCAGCACGGAATCGGCGAAGTCCGGGGAATAGTCCGTGAGCTTGCCCAGTCCGGTCAGCTGCTGATCGCCGATCAGCTGGTGCAGGACGAAGCGGAGTTCTTTCAGAGGGGCTTGATACATGATGGAAAAACCGGATTGAGAGAATGAAAAATCGTGACTGGCCGAGCTTACATGCTACGCCGATACTGCCCGCCGACCTCGTACAGGGCACGCGAGATCTGCCCCAGAGAGCAGACCTTCACCGCGTTCATCAGCTCGCCGAAGATGTTCGCGCCGGAAGTGGCCGCAGCTTGCAGCCGTTCCAGGGCGGCGCGCGAGCGGTCCGCGTTGCGCAACTGGAAGGAGCGCACGGCAGCGACCTGGAAGTCCTTTTCTTCGTCGGTCGAACGGATCAGCGCGACCGACTTCTGGGCGCCGCTCTCGGACTCCGGCCCGAGGAAGGTGTTCACGCCGATCAGCGGCAGCGTGCCGTCGTGCTTGAGCTTCTCATAGTACATGCTCTCTTCCTGGATCTTGCCGCGCTGGTACATCGTCTCCATTGCGCCCAGCACGCCGCCGCGCTCGGACAGCGACTCGAACTCCTTGTAGACGGCTTCCTCGACCAGGTCGGTCAGGTACTCCATGAAGAACGAACCCTGCCACGGGTTCTGGTTGTTGTTCAGACCCAGCTCGCGATTGATGATGAGCTGGATGGCCACCGCACGACGCACGCTCTCCTCGGTCGGCGTGGTCAGCGCTTCGTCGTATGCATTGGTGTGCAGCGAGTTGCAGTTGTCGAACAGCGCATACATCGCCTGCAGCGTGGTGCGGATGTCGTTGAACTGGATCTCCTGCGCGTGCAGCGAGCGGCCCGAGGTCTGCACGTGGTACTTCAGCATCTGGCTGCGTGAGCTGCCGTTGTACAGGTCGCGCATGGCACGAGCCCAGATGCGCCGCGCCACACGGCCGATCACCGCATACTCCGGATCCATGCCGTTGGAGAAGAAGAACGACAGGTTCGGCGCGAAGTCGTCGATCTTCATGCCACGTGCCAGGTAGTACTCGACGATGGTGAAACCGTTCGACAGCGTGAAGGCCAGCTGGCTGATCGGATTCGCGCCGGCCTCGGCAATGTGATACCCGGAGATCGACACCGAGTAGAAATTGCGGACCTTGTGATCGATGAAGTACTGCTGCACGTCGCCCATCATGCGCAGCGCAAACTCGGTGGAGAAAATGCAGGTGTTCTGCGCCTGGTCCTCCTTGAGGATGTCGGCCTGCACGGTGCCGCGCACCGAGGACAGCGCCTCGGCGGCGAGCTTGGCGTGCTCCTGCGCCGTCAGCACGCCGGGCGCAATCAGCTGATCGCTGGTGACTCCCAGCAGGCTCACGCCCGAGCCGTCATGTCCTTCCGGCAACTGGCCGTTGTAGAGCGGCATCGACTGGCCGTTGGCGGCGCCTGCGGCGTGCAACTCGGCAATGCGCTTCTCGGCCGCAACCCAGCGGCCCTCGTCCTTCAGGAACCGCTCGACGCGCTGGTCGATGGCGGTGTTCATGAACATGGCCAGCAGCATCGGCGCCGGACCATTGATGGTCATGGACACCGACGTCGTCGGCGAGCACAGGTCGAAGCCGGAATACAGCTTCTTCATGTCGTCGAGCGTCGCGATGGAGACGCCCGAGTTGCCGGTGCGGCCGTAGATGTCCGGGCGCGTGTCCGGATCTTCGCCGTACAGCGTCGTCGAGTCGAACGCCGTCGACAGGCGCGTGGCCGCCTGGCCGCGCGCGAGATAGTGGAAGCGCCGGTTGGTGCGCTCGGGGCCGCCCTCGCCTGCGAACATGCGGATCGGATCTTCCGCTTCGCGACGATACGGATACACGCCACCGGTGTACGGATAGCTGCCCGGCAGGTTCTCGGTGAGGATGAAATGCAGCGTCTCGCCCCAGTCGCGGAATTTCGGCACGGCGATCTTGGGCATCGGGTTGCCGCTGAGCGAGGTGGTGTAGTTGTCGCCGGTGACCAGACGGTCGCGAACCTTGTACGAGTACTTGGTGTCGCTTACGCCGCTCACCCGCTGCGGCCAACGCTTGAGCTCGCCGACGCCTTCGGAACCGATCTGGTCCAGCGCCTGGTTGTAAGCAGCGCGCAGATCGCGACGCGTCACGTCAACGGCGGCTTCGTTCAATGCATCATCGGGATACCGATCCAGCGGACCCGGCAAGCGCGGATCGTGCAGCACCTTGAGCGACTCGTACATGCCGAAGGCACGCCTTGCCGCCTCCACCGATGCCTCGATGCCGGCGCGAGCGCGACGACCGGACGTTGCGATCTCAGCCAGGTAACGGCTGCGCGTGCCAGGAATCAGCGGATCACGCGACACGAACTGCGTCGGCCCGACGTCGCCCACCTGCCACGATGCTTTGCCGTCCGTCTTGACACCGATCAGCCGGCACAACTCGGCGAACAGGCGATTCACGCCCGGATCGTTGAAGCGGCTGGCGATGGTCGGGAATACCGGTACCTGGTCGTCCGGCAGGTGCGCGCGATCCTTGTGATTGCGACGCCACTGCTTGCGCACGTCGCGCAGCGCATCTTCGGCGCCGCGCTTCTCGAACTTGTTGAGCACCACCACGTCGGCGAAGTCGAGCATGTCGATCTTCTCGAGCTGGCTGGCCGCGCCGTACTCGCTGGTCATCACGTAGGCGGAGACATCCACCATGTCCGTGATCTCGGTGTCGGACTGACCGATGCCGGCGGTCTCGACGATGATCAGATCGAAATTCGCGAGCCGCAGCAGGCCGATCACATCGCGGAGCACCGCGCTGGTTGCCAGGTTCTGGCGCCGCGTGGCGAGCGAGCGCATGAAAATGTTGTCGGCCGCAAGCGAGTTCATGCGGATGCGATCGCCCAGCAGCGCACCGCCCGAGCGGCGACGGGTCGGGTCCATCGCGATCACGGCAATGTTGCGGTCGGGGAAATGGCGCAGGAAGCGCTGCAGCAGTTCGTCGTTGAGGCTGGACTTGCCGGCGCCGCCGGTGCCGGTCAGGCCGATCACCGGCACGTGGCCCTTGGCCCGAGCGCTGGCACGTCGGATCATGTCGCCGGTGGCATCGCCCTCCTCGGCCGCTTCGAGCGCCGAGATGGTCTGTGCCAACTGGTGATGGTCGCGCGGATTGAGCGGCTTGAACTCGAATCCCGGCTTCGGCACGGCCTGCACGCGCTTGAACACGTCGTCGATCATGCCTTCCAGGCCCAGACGGCGGCCGTCTTCCGGCGTGTAGATCTTCTCCACGCCGTGCTTCTCCAGCGTCTCGACTTCATGCGGCGCAATGGTGCCGCCGCCGCCGACGATGACGCGGATGTGCTCGACGCCCTTCTCGCGCAGCATGTCGACCATGTAGGCGAAATATTCGTTGTGGCCGCCCTGATAGGAAGAGACGGCGATGCCGTCGGCGTCTTCCTGGATCGCGGCGCGCACGATATCGGCCACGCTGCGGTTGTGTCCGAGGTGCACCACCTCGGCGCCATGTGACTGCAGCAGGCGACGGATCATGTTGATGGCGGCATCGTGGCCATCGAACAAGGAAGCGGCGCTGACGAAGCGCAACGGCTGATCCCCCCGATTGGCCGCCTGCGCACCTGCTGGAACTGCCCGAGCCACTGTTCCGGAACCCATAGTTCTGCCGCCTCTAGATTGACGATCCGACCCGACTGAATCTTTCACGGCCCGCGCCCGGCGCGCATTCACCTCCCGCGGTACGGGAGCGGCCGGGGTCGATTCCAGCCGCAGTGCCCAGGTAGACGGGCGACAAGGTACTCTGCCGTATACTCTATACTCGCGAGTATATTTAGGGGTGCGCCGGGCGGTCAACGGCTGGCGCAGCGCAGCAAGGCGCAAGGTATGATCCGGCGCCAGATCGCGGCAGGAGTTCGGCAGTGACGAGCAGACAGGCGCGCAAAAGCATTCCCAAGGACGGCGTCTCGTTGTGGGCGCCGGTCAATGCACGCGTACGCGATCGGGAGCGCAAGCGCGACGCCGTGATCCTGGTGGCTGCCCGCGCCTTTCGCGAACGCGGTTATCACAACACCTCGCTCGACGATATCGCCAGTGAGCTGAACGTCACCAAGCCGACCGTCTACCACTACGTCGCCAACAAGGAGCAGTTGCTGTTCGAGTGCTTCCGCGCCGGCCTGCATCAGATCATGGAAGCGTTCGAGGAGATCCGTAACTCGAACGAGGATGCGCGCACCCGTCTGGCCGCAGTCGTCACCCGCTACGCCGAAGCCATCACGTCGGATTTCGGCTGGTGCATGGTGCAGGCGGAAAACCAGGACCTGAGCCCCGCCATGAGTCGCAAGGTCAAGGCGCTGAAATCCGAGATCGACCAGGGCATCCGCCAGTTGCTCAAGGAAGGCATCGCTGACGGTTCGATCCGCGACTGCGACGCGAAAATGGCTGCGTTCGCCATCGCCGGCGCCCTCAACTGGATCGCACACTGGTATCGCAGCGATGAGCCGTTGACGGCGGCCCAGATCGCCGAACGCTACCTGCAACTGTTCGAGCTCGGGCTGCGGCCTCGCTAACGCATTTTCGGAGAATCGTCATGGGTCATCGGCTGAGCAAGATCTACACCCGCACCGGCGACACCGGCACCACCGGGCTCGGTGACGGCACTCGCGTTCCGAAGACGCACGGGCGCATCGAAGCCTACGGAGCCGTCGACGAAGCCAACAGCGCCCTCGGCATGACGCTGGCCGTGAGCGGCCTGCCGGACGACGTCGTCCGGTTGCTCACGGAAATCCAGCACGATCTGTTCGATCTCGGCGGCGAGCTGGCGGTGCCGGGCTATCGCGCCATCCAGCAGGAACGGATCGATACGCTGGAGCAGGAGCTGGACCGGCTCAACGAGAACCTGCCCATGCTCAAGGAATTCATCCTGCCCGGCGGCGGTCCGGCCGCGGCGGCTTGCCATCTGGCTCGTACCATCACGCGGCGCGCCGAAAGGCAGGTATGGCGATTGATGGAAAGCGAGTCCGTGGCCACTGAAGTGCCGCAATACCTGAACCGGCTTTCCGACCTGCTCTTCGTGATCGCCCGCGTGCTCGCACGACACGAGAACGGCGAGGAAGTGCTCTGGAAGCGCAACCGCAGCTGACCGGCAGCTCCTTACTGTTCAGTTCTCCGTCTTCTGCCCGCGCTGCGACGGCATGAACTCCTCGAACACGGCCTTCTCCAGCAGATCGAACGGCAGCAGGCCCTGGCCGATCAGGAAATCGTGGTAGGGCCGCTCGCTGAACTGGTTCTTGAGCACCAGTTCCACCTTGACGCGCAGCGCGTCGAGCTTGGAATAGCCGTAGTAGTACGCCGTCGCCTGGCCGGGGGCGCCGAAGGTGTAGCGGTCGACCTCCTGCTTCGCCATTGGCTCCGACAGCATCACCTCTTCCATCAGGAAGCGCTTGGCGGCATCCGGCTCGATCAGACCGAGATTCAGCATCGGATCGAGGAACGCACGCGCCTCGCGCATCATTCGCATCTGCAAGGCGCCGAGCTGCCCTTCCGGCGGCAGGTATTTCTTCATCACTGCCTCGGCGTATAGCGCCCAGCCTTCGACGTTCGCGCTGTTGAAGGCGTACACGACCCGCGCCGTCGATACTCCGCGTTCCAGCATGGCGGCGAACTGTAATTCGTGGCCCGGCCTGGCTTCGTGCGCGGTCAGCGTCCAGGCAATGGCGTCGTAGTTGAAATCATCCATCTCGCCGCTGGCGTTGGGATTCGACACCGGCAGCACGAACTCCGCAGGCTCGCCGGTGTTGCCCACCAGTCGCGGCGGATCGATGTGCGGCGCCGGTGTCGCGGCAGATTCCGCCTCGGTTGCCAGTCGAATGACCGCCTTGCGCGTCGGCAACGTCACGATCTGCTCGCGGCGCACGATCTCCTCGATCTGCCCCAGGCGGGTGGTGTAGAGATCGAGCAGCCGGTCGTTGGGGATACGCTCCTTCTTGAGCATCCGGACCACGTCGCGATAGTCCTTGATGGTCCAGTTGCGCTGAGCGGCAACGGTGTGGGCCACGGTTTCCATCTCGTCGCGCGTCTGCACATAGTTCGCCAGTGCACGATCCATCAACTCGTGCGGATCCATCTGCACGCCGAAAGCCTTGAGATTGTCGGCATAGATTTCGGCGGGCAGTTGGCTGGTTTTGCGCGCCCGCGGCAGCACCGTCGAGCGCACCCATGCACCGTACTCGTCGACCTGCTTGCGCAGGGTCCGCAGATCCGTCTGCCAGCCCTTCAGTCCGCTGCCCTTGAGCAGCTTCTCGATCCCGTCCAGATAGCGTCCCTGGTTGTCCAGGTACTGCTGCGCTTCCACGACCCAGGGACCGATGAGAGCAGCGTCGCTGGCACGTTCCTCGTAGCGAGCACGCGCTAGCGTTGTGACCGGCTCGTAGCCGCGCTCCGCGCCGACGTAGCGATGGAGCCTGGCGACCGCATTCTTCTGGCGTTCTTTCGAGACGCGGGAATCGAGCAGATCCTGGAAGCCGCGATAGATGCCCTGCGTCAGGTCGAAAAACGGCAGCAGGTATTTGCGATTGAGCAGCAGGGTTTGCCGCTGGTCGCGCGCAGCCTTGATCAGGATGTCCAGATCCTGCTTGATCCGGTTGTCGGTTTCCGCGGCACGCAGCGCTTCGAGCTTGACCGCAGCCGCCTCCAGATCCTGCGCCTGGCGCTCGACGTTGCCGGACTTGAGGTCCATGACCTCGGCGTCATGTCCTTCGATACCGAGCGAGGTCGCGAACTCCGGACTGTACTTCGCATTCACATCGAGCAGCAGCTGCGCGTTGCGGTTGCTGCGTTCGAGCCAATCCTGCTGGGCGGCGCCGGCCATCATGGGCAGCAGCACCAGAAGCAACAAGGCAAGCCGCTGCATTGTTCTCTCCGTTCAGAACCAGTTGTAATTGAAACTGATGCTGATGCGTTCGCGCTTCACCGGATTCGGCGCCACCTCGTGCCGCAGCCAGCTTTCGAACAACACCAGCTTGCCCGCTTCCGCCGGCAACACATTCCAGGGCCGGTTTTCCGGGCGACAGTCCGTCTTGCGTGGCGGCGCCGCCATGAATCGATCCAGGCGTGGATCCTCGAACTTGATGCCGGGCGAACCGCGCGGCGTCTGCACATAGTAGGTGCCGCTGATCGTTGCCAGCGGATGCAGATGCAGGCTATGCACCACGTGCTGTGGCATCACGTTCACCCAGCAGTCCGTCATCGTCAGCGGTCGCGCTTCCAGGTCCAGCTCCAGCGAGCGAGCGAAAGCCTTCACATGCCGGTTCAGTTTGCGCTCGAGCGCCGCGAACGTTGGCGATACCTGGTGCATATGCGCGACGGAGTTGTACGAAGTATAGCCGCCGGGATAGTTCTGCTTCGACCAGCGCTGGCCGGCTGTATCGTCATTGCGCAACTGCAGACACTCGCGCAGCAAGCGGTTGTTGAATTCGGACCAGCCAGCCTGCGGCAGCCGCGCTGTATACACCAGCGTTGGAAACAGGGCCTGTGTTGCCATTACGTATCGATCCGGACTAGATACTCGGAAACAGCGCAATCACGTTGCGCGCCGCCAGTACCATCAACACGATGGACGAAAGCGAGAAGACCATGAAACGCACCGGCACGAAGTTCGACGTGCACTGCACCAGCGAATGCACCACTCGCAGACCGACGTAGACCCATGCCAATGTTGCGTTCAGCGGGTCTGCCGTGCCTGCCAGGTGCGTGTAGATCGCGAGCACGTAGAACACGGTCGGCTGCTCGTGCAGATGGTTGTAGTTGTCGGCGATCTGCTGCACCGATACCGGCAGCGGGTCCAGATCGCTCTTGCGCTTGATGCGTTTCGGATTGATGCGTGCAGCGCGCATCGCGGGAATACGCGTGGCATACATCCAGACCCAGATGACGAAGGTCCAGACGATCAGCGCCAGCATCGGCGTCAGCATATCCAGAGGCATAATCGGACTCCCTGGTGAACACCCCACCCATCGCTATCGTTTGCGGGAAACTTCGCTCGCGTACGTATCGGGTTTGAAACCGACCAGCAGCCGGCCGCCCAGGTCCAGCACAGGCCGCTTGATCATCGACGGCTGAGCCAGCATCAGCGCGATGGCCTTGCGCTCGTTCAGCCCGTTCTTGTCCGCATCGGGCAGCTTGCGGAAGGTGGTGCCGGCACGGTTCAGCAGCACCTCCCAACCCAGTTCCTTGCTCCAGCGCTCAAGCTGCGTGCGCTCGATGCCGGCGACTTTGTAATCGTGAAAATCGTATGCGATGCCGTGATCGTCCAGCCAGGTCCGGGCTTTCTTCATGGTGTCGCAGTTCTTGATGCCGTATAGAGTGACGGGCACGTCCGCAGTCCTCGATTGAACGCTGGCCGGCAGGATATCGCGGCAACCGCGTCCGAAGAAGGCCGACGATTCCGGCGCGGCCGTCTTCAACCGTGATTCCGGTGTGTCATTCACGCCGCAAGACCGTGCTGCCGGTTGCGCTCTACAATCGCGGGATCACCCGGATCGGAAGTAGCTGAAGGAGTGAGATCTCATGCTGGCAAGAATTGGCGCGATCACCGCGGTTGGTGCAGCCTCGTTGCTTCTCGTCGTTGCCGATGCGGCGACGGCCCAGGAAGCTGCCACCGGCCTCATGCCCAGCCAGGGGAGCTATCGCCTACCCTTCGCCGACGGGACCCAGGTCAAGGTCTTCGATGACTTCAGCACGCATCGACCGATAGGCCGGATCGATCTCTACGCCATCGACGGCAAGCCTCCTTACGCAGTCGTCGCTGCTGCCGACGGGCGCATCGTCGCGATCCAAGACGGATACAGCGAGCAGCAGTCCGGACGCGCAGCCAAGGATTGCCACAACAACTACGTCTGGATCGAGCACCCGAACGGCGAATGGACCAACTATTCGCACCTCGTCCACGGCAGTGTCACCGGCAAGGCCGGGTTGAAAGTAGGCGACAGCGTAAAGGCAGGCACCTATCTGGGCGACGAAGGCGCGGTCGGCTGCGCAATGTTGAACCACGTCCATTTCGAAGTGGCTGTTCCGGCCAAGGATCACCCCATCGACGCCGGCGGCTTTCTGACGGACAACGAAAACAGCAAACGCGAGAAGCAGCCGCGTTTCTGCGGCGTTCCCGACGAGACGGCACGAAAGGATGCTGCTTACACGGCAACCCCGTGCAGCTGAAGTGAAGGATCTGCGCTACGCCGAATACGAACGCGAAGTGGTCGCCCCGCCGTGACCGGTCCAATCGGTATGGAAGAACTTTCCGCGCGGTTGATCGAGCAGCTCATACGTGTGCGCCCCGAAGTAGTCGCGCTGGGCCTGCAGCAGGTTCGCGGGCAGGCGCTCCGAGCGATAACCGTCGAAGTACGCCAGTGCTGAGCTCAGGCAGGGAACGGGAATTCCGCCGCTGACCGCAGCGACCATCACACGACGCCAGGCCGCCTGCCGGCTCGCGACCGCATCCTTGAAGAAAGGATCGAGCAGCAGATTCACCAGCTGTGGATTGCGGTCGAATGCCTTCTTGATATCGCCGAGAAAAGCCGAGCGAATGATGCAGCCGCCGCGCCAGACCAGCGCAATGCCGCCGTAGTTCAGATTCCACTGATAGGTCTTGGCCGCCGCGCGCAGCAGTTGATAGCCCTGCGCATAACTGATGATCTTGGAGGCATACAGCGCCTGACGCAGATCGTCGATCAGCTGCAGTCGATCCCCCGTGAATGAAGTCACTTCCGGCTGGATCTGTTTCGCTGCCGCAACGCGTTCCTCCTTTGCGGCCGACAACGAGCGTGCAAATACGGCTTCACCGATCAGCGTGAGCGGGATGCCTTCGTCCAGCGCCTCGATCACCGTCCATTTTCCGGTGCCTTTCTGGCCAGCTGCATCGAGGATCGTATCCAGCGTGGCCACTCCGTCCCGATCGCGGAACGCGAGGATGTCGCGCGTAATCTCGATCAGATAGCTGTCGAGCTCTCGTGCATTCCAGTCAGCGAACACGCGGTGCATCTCGTCGTTGTTCAAACCGAGCACGCGCTTCATCACGTCGTAGGTCTCGCCGATCAGCTGCATGTCGCCGTATTCGATGCCGTTGTGGATCATCTTCACGAAATGACCGGCGCCGGTCTCGCCCATCCAGTCCGTGCAGGGCTCGCCCTCCGGCGTGCGCGCGCAGATCGCCTCGAAAATGGGCTTGATGTGTGGCCAGGCGGCCGCGCTGCCTCCAGGCATCAGTGAAGGTCCGGTCAACGCGCCCTCCTCGCCGCCGGATACGCCGGAGCCGACGTAGAGCATGCCGCTCTCCTCGACCCGATGCGTGCGGCGAATGGTGTCGGTGAACAGGCTATTGCCGCCATCGATCACGATGTCGCCGGGCTCCAGCAGAGGCAGCAGCTGATCGAGCAACTGGTCCACCGCCGCGCCGGCTTTGACCAGCATCAGGATCTTGCGCGGCCGCTTCAGTGCGGCGACCAGCTCCTGCACGCTGCGTGTGCCAACGAAACGCTTGCCCTTGGCACGACCGGCCATGAAGGCATCGACGCGCGCAGCAGTTCGGTTGTAGACGGCCACCTCGAAACCCCGGCTCTCCAGGTTCAGTGCCAGATTCTCGCCCATGACCGCCAACCCGATCAGGCCGATATCCGCTACTGCATCGCTCATGACTCAAAACCCTCTGCTGATGGTGTTGGATCGACGCGGCTGCCGCCGCTTCAGGCTTCCAACTTCGTCGGTCTCGGCAGGCTGCACCGAGCGTCACGCATCGGTGAGCCCGGCGCGATGACTCGCTCATCCAGATGAGCCGCGGACGCCAAGGCTCCCGAGCACGAAACCAAGCGCGTAGCAGCGGTGCAAGGTTCCTAACGACCTCCGCCACCGCCACCTCCACCGCCGCCGCCCGATGAGCCGCCTCCGCCGGAGCCGGACGAACTGCCGGGTGGTCTGGAGGATGAGGCGATCTGCGAGCTGAGACTGCTGCCGATCGCCCGGCTCAGGCTGCCCAGATCGCTGACTTTACCGCCGTTGTACCAGCTCATGTTATTGGCGACGACCGCAGCGGCCGCTGCACCTACGGCCACGGTGAACTTCTCGGTCCAGGCATCCTCGACTTCGAGCGCCACGGCATAGGGCAGCAGCTCCTCATAACGCCGGGCGTCGAGCTGCGGCGGCCCCTCGGGGCCGCTGACGCGGGCCAGCTCATCGCGTTCGGCCACGCTCAGATACAGCTTCAGTCCTTCGATTTCGTCGAGAAGCTTGCGGCCCTCTGGCGTCGGAGCACGCACCAGCGCGCCAAAACCAAACAATGTCGCGACCGCGAGTGCACCGACCGCAATGATCGCGAGGAGACCCGTTCCCTGTGCTACCAGCAGTGCCAGAGCGAACGAGATCACCGCAATGGCCACGGCTTTGGCGAGACTCCAGCCGTTGCGTTTGAAGTAGCGTGGCTGCAGTGCCTTGTCCAGCATGCGGTTGTGTCCGCTCATGGCCGCCGCGACAGTCGCCGCGTTGCTGTTCTTCAGGATCAACGGCTCGGCACGGCCCTTGAACAGCCGCTCCACCAGGACGCCCTGACTTGCATCGGCCGGCGCCGGGCTGGAAGGATTGGGCTGTAACTGCCACTCATCCTTCAGCAGGCGTTTCTCCCTGACGATGCGCAGGCAGCCGGACACGGCAAGCGCCAATATCGCTGACGAGAAACAACGCGTGTCGTAACCCATCCGTCGCAGGTAGCGCAGACTCGCAGGAGTCTGGCCGGCGGGCGGTTCGTAACGGGCGATGATGATTCCTTTGCGCGGATCACGCCCTACGCGGCGCCACTCATACACACAGAACGCCAGCAGCAGGATCAACCCCGCCAACGCGACCAGTACGCCACGGTTGTCCTTGAGCAGCCAGATGAAGCGCTGCGCCCGGGTCGACTCGGGGATCACGCCCTTCGGAAAAGTCAGAACGATCGTAAAGCCCTCGTAGGGCGCCAGCGGCGCGGTCAGCTGCCAGCGTGCAACTCCATCGGCAGGCCGCTGCGTCTCGTACTGCGTGCCTTTTGCGCCCTGCGGCCCGGTATAGCCTTCGGAGCTCATCTGCGTGGCCGGCACCTTCACCGGCAGTCGCGCTTCGACGTTGGCGCGCTCGATCGGAAAGATCCAGCCGGTGCCGATGGCATTCCAGTACAGCTCGTCGTGATCGGCGAAGAAACCGAGCTGGCGTGTCGTGCGATAGCGCAACGTGAATGTGTGCTCGGCAGGAACCGGCAGATAGTCGTCGTTGCCGGTATTGATGCGAATGCCGTTGTTGCGGCGCTCCGTGAACCACGGCTCCGGCCTGCCATCGCGCTCGACCCCGAGCACCTGCAGGTCGACCGTCACCCGGTTGCCGTAACGGTCGGTGTAGCGCGTGGGGAAATCGCGATAGATGCCGCGGCGGATCTGGTTGCCCTCGGCGTTCACAGTGATGCGTTCGGTGACGTCGAGGCTCCCATCGGCGCGAATGTCGATGCCGATGTCATAGTCGAGGATGCGTTCTTCGGCGCGGACCGTGGAAAGCGCCGCCAGCAACAACAGCGCAAGCAACGCGCGGATCACGGAGCGACCTCGACGCGAACCGCCGGCCGCTCTTCTTCCCGTGCCTGGTAGAACTCGAACGTCGAAAATCCGCAGGTGCGCGCGACGATCACATCCGGCACGCGCTGAACGGCATCGTTGTTATCGCGGACTGCCCCATTGTAGAAGCGACGTGCGTACTGCAAGTGCTCTTCCACTTCCACCAGATCACGCTGCAGCTGCGCGAAGCTGTCGCTGGCCTTGAGATCCGGATACGCCTCCTTGAGTGCGAACAGTCGGCCAAGTGCGCGCTCCAGATCAGACTCGACTGCGGCCAGGCGGGCCGGGCTAGTCAAGGCAACAGCCTGCGCACGCAGCTCCGTCACCGCTTCAAGCACGACGCGCTCGTGTCCAGCGTAGCCCTTCACCGCGGACACGAGCTGCGGCACCAAGTCATGCCGACGAGTGAGCTGCACATCGATGTCCGCCCACGCGCTGCGCACCTGGTTCCGCAACCGCACCAGCCGGTTGTATGCGAATGCCGCCCAGATCAGCACTATCGCGCCCACCAGCATCGCAATCCCGGCCATGCCATCCTCCCGTTGGTCGAACGTTCGCGGGCCGCTTTCCGCCCGGCTTTCTTCGGTTGAAGCGACCGACATTATGCTTGTGGCCGGCATCGGCAGATACGGGCAGAATCCGGCCATGGCCGGGAGTCAGGATTTCGCCGCCGATCCGCGCAATGCTCACGCCCTCATCTATCTGAACGGCGCGCTGGTTCCACGCGAGCAGGCTAAGGTTTCCATCTTCGACGGCGGCTTCGTGGTCGGCGACGGCATCTGGGAAGGTCTGCGCCTTCACAAGGGGGCGCTGCTGTTCCTGGATCAACACCTGGACCGGTTGTACTGGGGCGCGCAGCGCATTGCTCTCGGCATCGGCCTGGATCGCAACGCGTTGACTGCGGAGATCTGGCGGACGCTCGACGCGAACGGTATGCGTGACGGCGTTCATCTGCGAGTGATGGTGACACGCGGCGAAAAATCCGCCCCGAATCAGGACCCGCGCAACGCGCTCGGCAAGGCGACCATCGCCATCGTCGCGGAATACAAGGCCGCCAATCCGAACGTCGTGAGTACCGGCCTGCGCCTTGCCACCGTTTCCATTCGCTGTACCCCGGCGCAGATGTTCGACATGCGGCTGAACTCGCACAGTCGGCTCAACCTCATCACCGCCCTGCTGGAAGCCATCGAAGCCGGCGCCGACGAGGCCCTGATGCTGGATCCGCAAGGCTTCGTTTCCAGCTGCAACGCCACCAATTTCTTCTTCGTGCGCGACGGCGTGGTGATGACTTCCCGCGGCGAATACTGTTTCAACGGCGTCACGCGCGGCAATGTGATCGGCCTGTGCCGCGATCATGACGTGCCGCTGCAGCTCGGCGATTTCACGCTCGACGAAGTACACGGCGCGCAAGAAGCGTTCGTCACCGGCACTTTTGGTGGACTGACACCGGTACGCGAGATCGATGGCCGCGTGCTGCCCGCTGCTCTGCCCGGCCCGCTCACACAAAGGCTGCGGATGCTTTACGAGGCCCTCAAGGACGCACAGGCAAGCTGATGCTGCAAGAGCCGGTTCGCATCGCCATGTGGTCGGGGCCGCGCAATATCTCGACCGCCCTGATGCGCTCATTCGGAGCGCGACCGGACACGGCGGTGATCGATGAGCCCTTCTACGCGGCGTATCTGGCCGTCACCGGCCTTCAGCATCCGCTGACGCACGAAATACTGGCTTCGCAGCCCAATGACTGGCGCGACGTGGTCACGTCGTTGCTCGGCCCGGTACCTGGCGGCAAGCCGATCTGCTACCAGAAACATATGACCCATCACATGCTGCCGGGCTTCGGCCGCCACTGGGTCGGCCGCATGCGCAATGCTTTTCTGATCCGGGAGCCGGCGGCCGTGCTGGCCTCCTACGTGCTCAAACGCGGCGAAGTGACGCTGGCCGACATCGGCATCGTTCAACAGCGTGAGATCTTCGAGCGCGAAGCGGATCGCCTCGGCGCCGCGCCGCCGGTGATCGAAGGAGCTGACGTGCTGGCCGACCCGGCTCGCGTGATGGAGCGCTTGTGTCAGGCGCTGGGGATCGAATACAGCGACACAATGCTGAGCTGGCCTGCCGGCCGCCGCGACACCGATGGCGTATGGGCACCCGCCTGGTACGACACCGTGGAAAAATCGACAGGATTTGCCGCGCCGGCCGAACGGCCGCAGCCGCGGCTACCGGATGATCTGCAACGCATCGCCGACGCGGCACGCCGCGATTACGAAATGCTGGCGGCGCACCGCTTGCGCTGAAGGCGTTACGCGTTCGCCGCTTGATCCAGCGCCACGAAGATCGTTTCCGCCGGTGCTACGGTCTGCTGCATGGCCTGCGTGCTGAGGCGCGGAATCGGCTCGTCGCCATGCAGGCACTGCCGGGTATTGGCCAGCCAGCGTTCGATATGTCGACGGAAGCGCACCACGGCACGTTCGCGAAACACCGCAATGCCGGTGCCATCGAACATCTGCTCCTGCGCTTCGGTGATGTGATACCACCATTGCAGACGATCCAGTCGATCACCGTTGTAATACGGCAAGGTGATCGAAAAGCGTCGTCCGCGGCGCGTTGGGTCGATTTCGGCGTACGCGAAATAATCTTCGAGTGCACGGGGCAGTTCGATGAGCGACATCCGTCAACGGGAAGCGACAAATGATGTGTCTGATAATAGCGACTCTCGCGAAGGCACGTCTACGGCTCGCGCGCGCCGATTCGAAGATTCACTCACCCGCTTCGCGGGGCGATCGATATCGCTGAGAAGAATCCCGCAAATGCGGTGTGCGTTTCGCGAACGATTCGTTCATGCATTCGCTGCGAGACGATCTGGAAACCCCGTCGAGTGCCGCTCGCTCCGCAAGATTCAGTCGCGTCGAGCCCGGATTACGCATAGTCGCCGGTCAGCTCACGCATGGTTGCCAGTCGGCTCGAGGTGCGCGGCCAGCCATCGAATGCCACATGCGTCCCGCTCAACTCGTCGGCCGATCGCGCCCGAACGCAGTTGATGCGCGAAAGCTGCGGGCAAACTGTGTCGGTTTGGCGACATTTGGCGTTAAAACAACAACAAACCTTGGCCACATCCTTAGAATGCCGAGCGCTGGCACGCATGCCAGCCGTTTCACGTATAGGAGATTCTTGATGCTTTCACGAACCTTTGGGGCACTCGCCGCTGCCGCGCTGGCGCTTCCGGTCGCGACCCAGGCCGCTGACTTCGACTATTCCTTCGTCGATCTCGCGCTGCTGCCCCATGCGCAAGTCGAAGCAGGCAACGACGACATCGACGGCGACGGCTTCCAGCTGCGCGGCTCGCTGGCGGTGAGCTCGAACTTCTTCGTGCTGGCCCAGCTGCAGGATTTCGACCTGGATCGCGGCGTGGATGTGACGCGCTGGATGGTCGGCGGCGGCGGTCACTGGCCGCTCAACAACAGCATCGACCTGGTCGCCACCGTGGGCGTGGCGCAGCTGAACGTCGACGTCGGCCGTTTCGATGAAGACGACACCGGCGTGTTCCTGGGTGGCCGCGTGCGCGCTCAGGTCGCTCCGCGCTTCGAGCTCGAAGGCGGTGTGGAGTACATCAGCGCCGAAGTCGGCGACTCGGGCAACGACGTGTACCTGGTCGGCGAAGGCCGCTACAACTTCAACGACCAGCTCTCGCTCGGCGCCCTGGTGAACTTCAGCAGCGACGTCGAGACGCTCGGCGTCTACGGCCGTTATTCGTTCTGATACGGCCTGCCTGCAGGCGCTCACCGGCAGTTCATCGCGAGCTGCCTGAAGGGCGCGGGCTTTCGCCCGCGCCCTTTTCATTTTCGTGCAGCGGCGCCGGCAGCCATCCAGCTCATCCCGTTTGAGAATCGCTCCGCTCCTGTTCCACATCCGACGCAATGGCCATGGCCCGTCGCGTCGCCCACCAGAACAGCAACGCCAGCAGGCTGACCGCTGCGCCGAGCAGGCACACGCCCTGCCAGCCGGCATAAGCATAGGTCGCTGTCGTGCTGATCGCGCCCAGCCCGCTGCCGACCGCGTAGAACAGCATGTAAAGGCCGACCAGGCGGCTGTGCGCCTCGGGCCGGGCGCGGAAGATCATGCTCTGGTTGGTGACGTGCAGCGCCTGGCCGCCCAGGTCGAGCAGTACGATGCCGACCAGCAATGCCCCAAGTGATCCTTCCATCAGTGACAACGGCCACCAGGCCAGCAGCAGTATCGTAAGCGCCGCCGCGCTGGTGCGTTGGCCATGACCTTGGTCGGCCCATTGCCCGGCACGTGCAGCGGCCAGCGCACCTACCACGCCCACCAGCCCGAAGGCGCCGATGGCGGTGTGCGAAAAGCTGTAGGGTGGCGCGCTCAACGGCAGCACCAGCGCGCTCCAGAAGATATTGAATGCCGCGAACATCAGTAGCGCCAGCACGCCGCGCACTTGCAGCACCTTCTCCTGCCGTAGCAGCGTCAGCATGGATGCGATCAGGCGCAGATAGCTCATCGCATTCGGCGCTGCGGGCAGGGCCGGCAGCTGCCGCCATAACGGCAGCGCGACCGCCAGCATCAGCGCGGCGGCGCAGAGATACACACCACGCCAACCTGCCAGGTCGCTGATGCCTCCCGCGAACACCCGCGCTAACAGCAGGCCGATGAGCACACCGCCTTGCGCCGCGCCGACGACTCGCCCTTGCTCATGGGGCGCGGCAGCGCTGGCCGCGTAGGCGATCAGCCCCTGCGTCATCGCTGTGCCCAGCAAACCGACGGCGAGCATGCCGGCCAGCAGCGCAGATGCAGACCGCGCCATCCCTACTGCTGCCAACGCCGCTACCAATGCCAGCAGTTGGGCCATCATCAGGCGGCGGCGATCCGCCCTATCGCCCAACGGAACCAATAACAGCAAAGCCAATGCGCAGCCGATCTGCGTAGCTGCGACAACGCCACCGACAGCCGCATGACTGATGCCGAAGTCCCGCGCCAGTGCGTCGAGCAATGGTTGCGCGTAGTAGACGTTCGCCACGCTCGAGCCGCTGGCGATGGCAAACAGCAATACCAGGCTGCGGGGCATGTCCGCAGACCGGGCCGGGGCGTTGCTTCGGCTCGGCGGCGACGCGGACGCAAGACAAGTCTTCAGTTCCACAGTCGATTCAATCCAGTTGCAAAATGAAACTGATTGAATCCTAGACCAGGCAGTTTCAAAATGAAACTTGTTTGCCCGCCCTGTCCGACTGCCAGGAGACACCATGCCTCGCCGCAAGACCACGAACGACGAACCTTGCCCTGTCGCGCGCTGCGTCGATGTCGTTGGGGATCGCTGGTCGTTGCTCATCGTGCGCGACGCGTTCGATGGCGTGCGCCGCTTCGGTGATCTGCAGCGCAGCCTGGGCGTGGCCCGCAACATCCTCTCCGACCGGCTGCGCAAGCTGGTCGAGGCCGGAATTCTTGAAACGCAGTCGGCCTCGGACGGTACGGCTTATCAGGAATACGCCCTGACGGCCAAGGGAGAAAGCCTGTTCCCCGTGATCGTGGCATTGCGACAGTGGGGCGAGCGGCATCTGTTCGAGCGCGGCGAGCGCCACTCGGCGCTGATCGACAAGCGCACAGGCAAGCCGATTCCGCTCATGACGCCGACCGCGAAAGACGGCACCGTGCTGGCACCAGCCGCCACTGAGGTGAGGAAAGTAACGTAAGGCGATGCGTGGCTGGCCTGGTCCGCCAGCTCCCGGGCTTCCGACACTCTGCGTCTACGGCCGTTATCGTTCCTATGCGAGCCTGAGGGCGCGGGCAGAAAGCCCGCGCCCTTTTCATTTGCAGCTAGAGATTCACGCTGTAGACGAAGCTCGCCTTGGGCGCCCGCAGGTAACGCTCGGCGATGGTGCTCCTGACGTTGGCGAAATCGTCCTTGGCATCGACGAACTGCGCCTTGAGCTCCTCGGCGCGCTTCTTGTCGCCCGACGCCTTGATCTCGAGCACGGTGGTCTCGAACGACTCGATCGCCGCCGGCAGCGCGGCGAAGTCGATCTCGATGCAGCCCTGGTCCTTGCCGTTGGCCGCGGTCTCGGTGGCCTTCCACGACACCGCGCCCGCCTTCATGAAGGCACCAAGCTGCATGGCCGCAAGCTGGCTGTAGTTACGCGGCGTGCCATCCGCCGTGTACATGCCGCGCGAGATATGGCCGAAGCCCCAGGCGATATTGCGCAGCTGGATCTTGCGGACCTCGTCTTCATTGAAGATGCCTTTGCCGGCCAGCCAGTTGGTCAGGTACATGGAAGAGGTCTGCGCCTTGAGCTCTTCCAGGGTCGAAGCCAGCGTGCCGCCGAACACCACGTCGTCCTCCTTGCCCTTCACCTTGTACTCGTGCGAAGGCCCGAGGTTGTGCGCCGCTTCGTGCAGCAGCGAGCTGATCAGCGTTTCACGCGGCGTGGTGGTGGCAAGCGCGTTGGTCGCCTTGCAGAACATGGACGACATCAGCTCGGCCTGCGTGTCGCGACTATCGGCATCGGTGTAGAGATTGGTCATGGCGACGGTCCGCCCGCCCTTCTCCGCCACCGGCCCCCAGTTCGGCAGCGACTGGCCGATGGTGGCACCGTGCGCGTTGCGCTGGTCGCCGGCGTTGAGCACCACGTCGATGAAGTCCGGGATCTTGAAATTCACATCGCGCGCCTGATACGGCTTCTTCGCCATCGCCGCCACCGCGTCTTCCATCTCGCGCTTCAGCGGATCGAGCTTCTTCTGCCATTCCAGCGATTCGGGATTGATGCGCGCCAGCTGCAGAGCGAAGCCGGCTTTCCAGGCACACGGCTCGTAGTAGACCTCATCGGGCGCGATGCGCACGTACCATTTGCTGTTCTGCGCATTCATCGCCACCCAGGCCTGGTTGGCGGGCTCCCAGTCGTTGCTGCGGAAGGAATTGGCCGCCGCGGTGAGATACGCCTTGAGCGCCGCCTCGTCGTCACCCAGTCCGGAAGCAGCTGCTTCCAGCTCTCTGGCGACACTCCCCATGTCCTGGTCATAAGCCTCGGTATACGGCTTCTTGCGGAAGGTGCCGGCCTGGTCGCCTGCAACCACCGTGCTGAAGTGATCCATCAACTCGGCCGAGTTACGCGCCTTGGCCAGTTGCTCGCAGAACTTCGCGTCGGTCTGGATATCGGGTGGATACAGCCCGACGATGCGCGGCGGCGCTTTGGCGAGCGCGTTGCACGCGGCTTCGTTCTCGGTCTTGGGCGCTTCGCAGTACGGCGATTGGTTGCGATAGAACAGCGCACGGCTGGCGCGATCGTTGTCGGGAATACCCGCTTCCATGCCGAACACGCCCTTCTGCCGGGCGTAGATGCGTTCGATGGAACGGGCCGCGTTCATCAGGTGCTGCACCAGATTCTTGTCCGCAGCCGTCGCCTGCGTCAGGTCGGTCTCGACCAGTGTCGGACGGCCCTGCGCCAGCTCCTCGATCACCAGCTTCAGACGCGCCTGCTCGGCCGGATCGGTCGGCACCGCGTCGGGCTTCGTCATCTGCTGGTAGGTGGTCTCGAACGCCCGGGTGAACTTGCCGGCTGCATCGATCCACAAACCGCGCTCGCCCTGCGGGATGCCGGTGAGCACCGCCAACTCCGCGGGTTCGATGTTGCCGTTGCCATTCGCATCCTCGCGCCAGAACAACGGCTGGAACAGTTCGGCGGCGCGCTGATTGAAATCGACCCGCGGTATCGCGGCATAGGGACCGGAGGGGCCGGACGCTTTGGATTGATCCCGGTTGCAGCCAGACAGGGCTGTGGCCAGCACCACGGCAACGGCGAGAACGACGGGAGTACGGCGACGGGATGGACCTGTCATACGGACGCTCCTTGGACTCTTAGGTTGGCAGGGAACTGTGCCGGCGCGGCAGCTGCAGCGCCGACTCGATGGTGAAAGCGAAACCCTCGGGGACGATTTCCAGTTTCTTGGCGCCCTGACGCGGCAGCGGAATGCGCGACTGGTAGCAGTAATTGATGATGGCGGCGGCGATCACCGGCAGCGCGAAGCGGCGCTGCTCGACCTGGTCGCCGGAAAATCTCACCGAGAGGACCAGGCCCTCATCGGCGCCGTGTTCGACGTTCGCCGCGACCAGCGTCGCTCGGGTCAGCTCTCCGGCCCGGTCGCGGTCGAGCTGCAGTACGGCGTCGATGACGGTGTCCAGCGGCAGCACCAGCCGTCGTATCTCGTGTATGGAGACTTTCGCCATGGTTCCCCCATCCTACCGCCTGTGGCGTGAAGTGCCAGAAGCCGGTGGAAGTATAGTAGGCTCGCGGCCCGAACCTTGCGCGACGAATATCGACCATGAAGGCGTTGCTGGCCACGCCGCTTCACGACGGAACCGCAGAACGCGAATTCATCACCGGCCTGCTGCAGGCCCACGGCCTGTATGCCGGCTGGATCTGCCTGGAAGGCCAGGCCAACATCTCGCGTGCCCGCGACCTGCTGGCGGCGCAGTTCCTGGCGACCGATTGCAGCACGCTGGTCTTCATCGACGGCGACATCGGTTTCGGCTACCAGGACCTGCACCACCTGCTGGCTTCGCCGTATCCGATCACCGGTGGGCTGTATCCACGCAAGAGCGCGAGCAGGAATTGGGTGTGCGTGCCGCAGCCCGAAGAACTGCCGCCGCTCGCCGAGCAACCCGAGCTGCGCCGCGTCCGGCGCGTCGGCACCGGTTTTCTACGCATCGACCGCAACGTGTTCGAAGCTATGATCGCGGGCGGCCAGGCCGGCGCGTTCACGGTTGACGGCAAGCAGCTGCACCACTTTTTTCCCAGTGGCCTTCTGGACGGGGAATTCCTGTCCGAGGACTATTATTTTTGCGAGCTGGCGGCACGTGCCGGCTTCGGCATCTACATCGACAGCCGTATCCGGCTGCGGCACATGGGCCGGCTCGTGTACCGGCGCGACTGAAACAATACGAAGTTTCGATTCGGAGAACCCAGACTAGTGAACAAGCATCCGGCGGGCGCGCAGCCCCTTGCCACGGCGGTACGCCGCGTCCTGATGGCCTCGACGCTCGCTCCCATCTGCCTGCTGTCGTCCACCGTCCTGGCACAGGAAATCCTGCCCATCGCCGATGCCGGCCCGGACCGCACCGTGGTGGATACCGATGCCCAGCCGGGCGAGAGCGTGGCGTTGGACGGTTCGGCCTCGCAGCCCGTGCGCGGCCTGATCACCTCGTATGTGTGGACCGATGCGCAGGGTGCGCGGATCGCCACCGGACCGACCCCGACGGTGCGGCTACCCGATGGCGTCAATCCGATCACGCTGACGGTCACCGAAGAAGTGGGCTCCTCCTCCGTGGCTCTGCTCAGCCTGACCGCCGCCACGACCGTGAACATCACGGTGCAACCGACTTCCCTGCCGGTCGCCAATCCTGGTGCCAGCCGCGCCATTGCCGATAGCGACGGCAAGCCGGGTGAAGTGGTGACGCTGGACGGCTCCGGCTCGACCGACCTGGACGGCACCATCGTGTCCTACCAGTGGCTCCAGGGCGAAACCACGCTGGGCAATGGCGCGGTGTTGAGCAACGTGTCGCTGCCGGACGGCGAAAACCAGATCACGCTGGTAGTGACCGACAACGTCGGCAACACCGCGTCGGCCAGCATGACGCTCACCATCGGCGCCGCCAAGCCGACGCCCAAGCCGAGCCTGGTCAATGATAGCCTCAAGCCCAATGCGCAATCGATCGCCCGAAATCTCGACGACCTGTGCACGCGCCTCACGGACATGAGCTCGGCCGAAACACCGCTGACGCCCGAGCAGAGCGATCTGCTGGCACGCTGCGACGGCATCATCGGCAGCAGTGTGACCGAACAGGCCAACGCCCTCGACGAACTCGGCGCACAGGACCTCAATGCCATTCGTTCGCAGGCGCTGGTGTTCTCACGCACGCAGCACCAGGGCGTCATGGATCGCTTGCTGGCGCTGCGCGGTGGCGAACGCGGCATCTCCGTTGCGGGATTGAGCCTGAGCGTCGACGGCCGCTTCATTCCGGCGGAGCAGATTGCGCAAAGCCTCAAGCAGTTGCTTGGTGGCGGCGCCAGCTCCGACGCCGATCAGCCCGGCGGGCTGCTGGGCAACCGGCTCGGCCTCTGGCTGCGTGGCAACTACGGCACCGGCGACAAGAGCGCCTCACCCGCCGATCGCGGCTTCAAGTCCGATCAATGGGGTTTCACCGGCGGCGTCGACTACCGCTTCGGCGAAGCGGCCGTGGCCGGCATCGCCGTCGGCTACGGGCAATCGGATCTCGATTTCCGTCCCGTCGGCCAGGGCAATCTCGACACCGCCTCGTGGAGCGGCTCGCTGTACGGCTCGGCGTATCTGGGCAATTTCTATTTCGACGGCGTGTTCAACTACGCCGGCAGCGACTACGACTCGCAGCGGCGCATCCTGTACACCGAAGCCGGCACCACCGTCGATCGCACGGCTACCGGCGCCACCCGTGGCAAGGCGCTGAGCGGCGGCCTGTCGATGGGCTACGACTTCATCGTGGGCGGCTTCACCGTCTCGCCAACCGTTGGTTATTTCTACGTCGACACGAGCATCGACAACTTCACCGAGCGCGGCGCTGCGGGACTGAACCTCGCCTACGACGAACAGAATTTCCAATCCGCGACCGGCAACGCCGGCATCCGGGTGAGCTACGCCTGGAAGATGCCCTGGGGCGTATTGATGCCACACCTGCGTGGCACGTACGTGCGTGAGTTCGAAGATGCCACCGAAGTGTTCGGTGTGCGCTTCGCCAGCGACCCGTTCGCCAGCGCTTCAAACCCGACGCCGCCCATCATCGTGCGCACCGACGAGCCGGATACCTCTTACTTCCGCTGGGCCGCGGGTCTGTCGGCCCAGCTGCCCTACGACCTCTCCGGCTATTTCGAGTACCAGCGGCTCACCAGCTTCCAGTACGTGGATTTCCAGGACTTCACGGTGGGGCTGCGCATCCAGCACGCCTTCCGCTGAGATCTCGTTATTTGCCGGCAGGCAGGCGCCCGGCGAGATTCACCAGGTAGTCGCTGAATTTCCCGCCCAGGCTTTCGTGCTTGAGCGCGTACTCGACGGTGGCCTGCAGGTAGCCGAGCTTGCTGCCGCAGTCGTAGCGCCTGCCTTCGAATTCGTAGGCGTAGACGCTCTCCTCTTCCAGCAGATCGGCAATGGCGTCGGTGAGCTGGATTTCGCCGCCGGCGCCGCGCTCGGTCTTCTCCAGCTTTTCGAAGATGGTGGGTGACAGCAGGTAACGCCCGACCACCGCCAGCGTCGAAGGCGCATTCTGCGGGCGCGGCTTTTCCACGATCTGCTTGATGCGGCTGACGCGGCCGTCGCGCTCATCGGTCGCGACGATGCCGTATTTGTCGGTTTCGGTGCGCGGCACGGTCTCAACACCCAGTACGCTGCCACCGCGCTCGGCGTGGACGTCGCCCATCTGCCGCAGGCAGGGCGTGTCGGCATCGATCAGGTCATCGGCCAGATGCACGAAGAACGGCTCGTTGCCGACCACCGGCTTGGCGCACCACACCGCGTGCCCCAGGCCCAGCGGTGAGGGCTGGCGAATGTAGATGCAGCTGGCCCAGGACGGCACGATCTCCCGGAGCGTCTTGAGCATCTCGGCCTTGCCCTGCGCCTCCAGCGCTTCCTCCAGTTCGTGATCGCTGTCGAAATGATCCTCGATGGCCCGCTTGGAGCTGCCGGTGATGAACACCAGCTTGCGCGCACCGGCCTGTAGCGCCTCCTCGGCGGCGTACTGGATCAGCGGCTTGTCGACGATCGGCAACATCTCCTTGGGGCTGGCCTTGGTGGCTGGCAGGAACCGTGTGCCGCGTCCGGCCACCGGGAACACTGCCGTCTGAATCTGTTTCGACTGGGTCACTGACGCATCTCCACACCTCGATACCCGATGATATCGCAAGGCTGAACGCAGCCGGGATGACGCCTGTTCCTTGGCAGGCGCCATCCACTCGCCCGCCGGCAATCAGCCTGCTTTCTTCTCCGTACCGTCGACGCGAATATTGGCGCGATTACGCTCCAGGGTTTTCGCGCCGATGCCTTTGACCTTGCGCAGGTCCTCGGGGCTCTTGAACGAGCCGTTCTTCTCGCGATACGCGACGATGGCCTGCGCCTTGCTCAGGCCGATGCCCTGCAGCTCCTTGGCGATGGTCGCCGCGTCCGCCTTGTTGATGTCCACCGGACCGGCCCACGCCAGCAGCGGCAGCAGGCTCGCGATCAGCACCTGCACCGAGCGGCGCGTCAGCTGGGAAACGGGGTGATGGGGGTTCGACATGGCCTTCTCCTTGTGCCGTAAGTGGTTGACTGAAAGCCGGCCCAGCCAGACGAGCCGACGTGCGTCATCCTGCGAGCGGATCGCCGCCGCCAAGCCATCAATAATTGGTGATTTCGCACAGAAAATGCCGCGACAGGCCGTTTCGGCCCGGTATCCAGTCGCGTAATCAGAGCCGGGCGCGTCTCATGGACGCCCAAGACCTACTCGTCACTCCCGCGTAAGCGAGAGTCCATCTGCGGATCCGGATGGATTCCCGCTTACGCGGGAATGACCAAGAACGAGTAAATCAGACCTTCCTTAAGACTCAGGCTGGTCGTCTGCCGCGGCAGCGCGAGCTTTGGCCTCAGCCTGACGCAGCGCACGGCGCAAGCGGCCTCTTTCACTGAGCAGCTCCGCAACCCAGTAAACGCGCCAGGCAAGCCCGGCCAGCAGGCCAACGGCAAAGGCGATGACCAGCCCGACACCCAGCGGTGCGACCACGCGGCCGAAGGCCAGCTCGATTTCGACCCGGCCGGAATTCATGGCGCTGACCAGCAGGGCCAGCAGGACGGCCAGGGCAAGGGAAGCAAGAAATAGAAAACGGCGCATACGCTGCGATGAGCCGTGACGGCTTGAAAGGGTGTCAGTCGCGGATGGCGTTGTCGGCGCCGTCGTTGACGCGCTCGCGCAGGTCCTTGCCGGGCTTGAAGTGCGGTACGTTCTTGCCGGACAGGGCGACGGTCTCGCCGGTCTTGGGATTGCGTCCCTGCCGCGGCGGCCGGAAATGCAGCGAGAAGCTGCCGAAGCCACGGATCTCGATGCGGCTGCCCTGCGCCAGGGCGTCGCTCATGATTTCCAGGATCTGCTTCACCGCCAGCTCCACGTCCTTGGCGGGCAGATGCTTCTGCTTGGCTGCAATGAGCTCGATGAGTTCCGATTTGGTCATGCTCGGGCCCGTTGTTGTTCTTCCACGCTGTCCCGCGGTCTGGAAGCCGAAGCGCGGCGGGGACGGTCAGACGTCCCCGCCGCGAACCGGTCAGTTGGAGTCCTGGCCTCCGATATGCTCCTTGAGCAGATCGCCCAGGCTGGTGCCGCTCGAGGACTCGCCGGCGCGGTAACCCTGCACCGCCTCGTTCTCCTCGTGGATCTCCTTCGCCTTGATCGACAGGGCGATGGTGCGGCTCTTGCGATCGACGTTGGTGAATCTTGCTTCCACCTCCTGGTCGACCTTCAGCACCGTGCGTGCATCTTCCACGCGATCACGCGACAGCTCGGACGCGCGCAGGTGGCCTTCCACGCCGCCGCCCAGATCGATGATGGCGCCCTTGGCATCCACTTCGCGCACCTTGCCGGTGACGATGGAGCCCTTCGGGTGCTCGGCGATCCAGGTCGAGAACGGATCCTTCGCCAGCTGCTTGATGCCCAGCGAAATGCGCTCGCGCTCCGGGTCGATCGACAGCACCATGGCTTCGACCTGCTGGCCCTTCTGGTAGTTGCGCACCGCCTCTTCGCCCGGGATGTCCCAGGAGATGTCGGACAGGTGCACCAGGCCGTCGATGCCGCCGGACAGACCGATGAAGATGCCGAAGTCGGTGATCGACTTGATCTGGCCCGCCACCTTGTCGCCGCGGTTGTAGTTGTCGGCGAAGTCCTTCCACGGATTCGACTGGCACTGCTTGATGCCCAGGGAGATGCGCCGGCGCTCTTCGTCGATGTCGAGCACCATGACTTCCACTTCCTGGCCGATGTGCACGACTTTGGAGGGGCTGACGTTCTTGTTGGTCCAGTCCATCTCGGAGACGTGCACCAGGCCTTCCACGCCTTCTTCGATTTCCACGAAGCAGCCGTAGTCGGCGATGTTGGTCACCTTGCCGAACAGGCGGGTGCCGGTCGGGTAGCGGCGGCCGATCTGCTGCCAGGGATCGTTGCCCAGCTGCTTGATGCCGAGTGAGACGCGCTGACGCTCACGGTCGAACTTCAGGATGCGCACGTCGATCTCGTCGCCCACGTTGACGACTTCCGACGGATGCTTGACGCGCTTCCAGGCCATGTCGGTGATGTGCAGCAGGCCATCGATGCCGCCCAGGTCGACGAACGCACCGTAGTCGGTGAGGTTCTTGACCGAGCCGCGCACCACGGCGCCTTCCTGCAGCTTCTCCAGCAGCTCCGAACGCTCGGCGCTGTACTCCTGCTCCACCACGGCGCGGCGCGAGACCACGACGTTGTTGCGCTTCTGGTCGAGCTTGATGACCTTGAATTCCAGCACCTTGCCTTCGAGGTACGAAGGATCACGCACCGGACGCACATCGACCAGCGAACCGGGGAGGAACGCGCGGACGAAATCGATCTCGACCGTGAAGCCGCCTTTGACGCGGCCGTTGATGATGCCCTTGACGACTTCCTGCTTCTCGAATGCCTGCTCGAGCCGCGACCAGGTGCGGGCGCGCTTGGCCTTCTCGCGCGACAGCCGGGTTTCGCCCGAGCCGTCTTCGACGCTGTCGAGCGCGACTTCGACGTCGTCGCCCACCGCCACTTCGATCTCGCCGCGTTCGTTCTTGAACTGGTCGACGGAGATGACGGCTTCGCTCTTGAGTCCCGCATTGACGATGACGAAGTCGGGGCCGACTTCCATCACGTGGGCGGTGAGAATGGCGCCGGGCTTGATCTTCTGCGAGGCCAGGCTTTCTTCGAACAGTTGCGCAAAACTTTCGGTCATGAGTACTTCCGGGGTCGTTTCGACCCGCTGGTCCTGGCCGGCGTCCTTGACCTGTCAGGGGTTGTTACATCGAACCGCGCGTCCGGCGCGGCACCTAGAAAACAAACGTGGGCGAGACCTCGAGACGCCCGCGTCAGAACATGCAAGACGCGGCCACGGCTTCCAATGAAAGCCTCAAGGCCCTGCGGCCCGGCGCCTCGAACTCACTTCGCGGGGAGCCACTCTGCGGCCAGCTCCAGCACGTGCGCGACGACCGCCTCGGCGCTCATAGACGTGGAATCTATGATGCGGGCGTCGTCGGCCGGCTTCAGCGGGGCTATCGGACGGCTTGCGTCGCGCCGATCACGCTCGGCTATCTCCAGCGAAAGGGCGGCGAGGTTAGCACTCAGCCCCTTGTGTTTCAACTGGTTATAGCGCCGGCGGGCCCGTTCCTCGGGGCTGGCCGTGAGGAAGATCTTGAGGCCGGCGGCCGGAAAAATGACCGTCCCCATGTCGCGCCCGTCGGCCACCAGCCCGGGCGGGCGGGCGAACGCGTGCTGGCGCCCTACCAGGGCGGCACGGACGGCCGGCATGACCGCGACCCGGGAGGCCCCTTCCCCTGCCTGCTCGGTACGGATGGCGGCGCTGACCTCGTGGCCTTCCAGCCAGATCTGCTCGTGGCCGTGGGCGTCGGCGCCGAAACGGACGTCCAGGTCCCGCGCAATCTGGGCATTGGCGGCCTCGTCGGTCGCCTCGACACCTTTCCTCTGCGCCGCGTAGGCGACCAGGCGGTACAACGCGCCGCTGTCCAGCAGATGCCAGCCCAGGCGCTCGGCCACCTGCCGCGCCACCGTCCCTTTGCCGGAGCCGCTGGGACCGTCGATGGTGATGACCGGCGCCGTCACGGTCAGCCGTGCTCGGTCAGGTCGAGGCCGGCCGACCGGGCCGTATGAATGAAACCCGGGAAGGAGGTGGCGACATTGGCCACGTCCTGGATGTCGATGGCTGCCGCGGCGCGCAGGCTGGCCACCGTGAACGACATGGCGATGCGGTGATCGCCATGGCTGTGCACCTTGCCGCCGCTGAAGGCATGCCCCTGCGGGCGGCCCTGGATGCGCATTCCGTCCGGCAGGACCTCGCATTGGACGCCGAGGGCCCGCAGGCCTTCGGCCATCACCGCGATCCGGTCGCTTTCCTTGACCCGCAGCTCCTCTGCGCCGGTCACGATGGTCTCTCCCTGTGCGCAGGCGGCCGCGATGAACAGCGCCGGAAATTCGTCGATGGCCAGCGGCACCAGGTGCTCCGGCACGTGAATGCCCTTGAGCTGCGCCGGATGCACTTCGATGTCCGCCACTGGCTCGGCGCCAGCGGAGCGATGATTCACCAGCCGCAGATCCGCGCCCATCAGCGCCAGAATGTCCAGCAGGCCAGTGCGTGTCGGATTAATGCCGACCCCGCGGATCGTCAGTCCGGCGCCGCGGCTGATGGAGCCCGCCACCAGAAAAAATGCCGCGGACGAGAAATCGCCCGGAACTTCGAGCGAGCAGGCAGTGAGCTGCGGCGGCGGCTCCACTGTCACCTTGCCGTCGTCCGTCTCGACCTTGCAACCGAAGGCCAGCAGCATGCGCTCGGTGTGATCGCGCGTTATCGCCGGCTCGACCACTGACGTCGCGCCCTGCGCGTACAACGCCGCCAGCAGCACCGCCGACTTCACCTGGGCGCTGGCGACCGGCAGATCGTAATGGATGCCCTTCAGCGCCGCGCTTCCCGAAATCTTCACCGGCGGCTTGCCGTCCGAGGTGGCGATCTGCGCCCCCATCAGGCGCAGCGGCGCAGCGGCGCGCTCCATCGGTCGCTGCATCAGCGAGGCATCGCCGATCAATTCGCTGTCGAACGACTGCCCGCTCAGCAATCCGGTCATCAGCCGCATGGCCGTGCCGGAATTGCCCATGTCCAGCGCATGCCCCGCGGCCTTCAGCCCCTGAAGCCCCACACCGTGAACGCGCACTTCCTGCGCACCCGGCCGTTCGACCACGACGCCCAGGGCGCGCATCGCTTTCATGGTCGCCAGGCAATCCTCGCTTTCGAGGAAACCGCGCACGTCGGTGATGCCCTCGGCAAGGCTGCCGAGCATCAACGCACGATGGGAAATGGACTTGTCGCCGGGGACGCGAATCGCGCCCGCCGTGGCGACCACAGGCTGAACTACGTAATGAGACATCGTTGAATGATACGCGGGAGGCTTATGAGGCCCAGGAAATTCGCCGCAGCGCACCCAGCATACGCCGATTCGCCGCTGGCGTTCCGGCCGGCTCGCTCACAGCACCGCGCTCGGGTACGAGCCCAGCAGCTTGAACAGCGATGCCTGCTTTTTCAGGTCTTCCAGCGCCTGCTTGAGCGGCGGCTCGCTGGCATGGCCCTGCACGTCGATGAAGAACACGTAGTCCCACTTGTGCTTGCGCGAGGGACGCGACTCGATGCGGGTCATGCTGATCTTGTTGCGCGCCAGTGGTTCGAGCAGCCGATGCAGCGTGCCGGGAGACTGCGTATCCCCGCCCGAGAACAGCAGCGTGGTCTTGTCCTTGCCGCTGGCTTCGAACAGCTTGCGGCCGATGACCAGGAAGCGCGTGGTGTTGTCGGGACGGTCCTCGATCTGCGGCTCGATGATGTTCAGGCCGTAGACCTCCGCCGCCGTCTGGCCTGCAATTGCTGCCGTGCCCTCTTCGTCGCGCGCACGGCGCGCGGCTTCGGCATTGCTGGCTGCTGGAATGCGCTCGACGCCAGGCAGGTTCGCATCCAGCCATTGACGGCACTGCGCCAGCGATTGCTGGTGTGAGCAGACGCGCACGATCTTCTGCAGATCCTGCATCCGCCCCATCAGGTTCTGATGGACGCGCAACTCCACTTCGCCACAGATCTTCAGCGGCGAGACCAGGAACATGTCCAGCGTATTGTTGACCGTGCCCTCGGTGGAGTTCTCGATCGGCACCACCCCGAAATCGGCGTGACCGGCCTGCACTTCGCCGAACACTTCGCTGATCTCCGCCAACGGCAACGCGCGCACGGAATGGCCGAAATGCTTCAGCACGGCCTGCTGCGAGAAAGTCCCTTCCGGCCCGAGGAACGCCACCTTCAGCGGCTCTTCCTGCGCCAGACACGCGGACATGATCTCGCGGAACAGGCGCACCACTTCTTCATTACGCAGCGGGCCCTGGTTGCGTTCGAGAACCTTGCGCAGCACCTGCGCTTCACGCTCCGGCCGATAGAAGTCCGCGGTGTGCAGGCCTTGCGCCACTTTCCTGGCGCCGACTTCCTTGGCGCAGCGGGCGCGCTCGTTCAACAGTTCGTGGATGCGCTGATCGATGCCGTCGATGCGATCGCGAATGGCCTTGATATCCAAGGGCGCCGCAGCCGGCGCCGCCTTGGCCGAAGGTTTGGTTTTGCCGCGGGTCTTCGCCCGCGTTTTGGAGCCGGCCTTCAAGGAATGTCCTTAGAGTGAGCGAACCGCCAATACGCCATGAATCGTGTTGAGCTGTTCCAGCACCGCAGGCGACACCGCGCCATCGATGTCGATCAGCGTGTAAGCCAGGTCGCCACGCGACTTGTTGAGCAGGTCGGCAATGTTCAGATTCGCCGCCGCCAGCGCCGTGGAGATCTGGCCGACCATGTTCGGCACGTTCTCGTTGACGATCGACAGGCGCGTCGCACCCGCAGTACGCGGCAGCACGGCTTCCGGGAAATTCACACTGTTGCGGACATTGCCGTTCTCGAGGAAGTCGCGCAGCGTGTCGACGACCATCACGGCGCAATTCTCCTCGGCCTCGCCGGTCGAAGCGCCCAGGTGCGGCAGCGCCACCACTTTTGCGTGGTCCTTGAGCAGCGTGGTCGGGAAGTCGCAGATGTAGGCGCCCAGCGTGTTGCCGTCGAGCGCATCCAGCACCGCACGCTCATCCACGATGCCGGCGCGCGCGAAATTCAGAATGACGCCCTTGTCGCGCAGCAGTTTCAGCCGGTTCGCGTTGACCAGGTTGCGCGTGCCATCGACCAGCGGCACGTGCACCGTGACCATGTCGCAGCGAGAGAACAGATCGTCGAGCGACAGCGCCTGCTCGACGCCGGACGACAACTGCCAGGCACGCTGCACCGTGATCTGCGGATCGAATCCCAGCACTCGCATGCCGAGCGCGTGCGCCGTGTTGGCGACTTCCACGCCGATGGCGCCCAGGCCGATTACGCCCAGCGTGCGGCCTGGCAGCTCGTAACCAACGAATTTCTTCTTGCCCTTCTCTACTTCCTTGTCGAGCTGCTCGTCGCTGCCCTTCAGTCCGCGCACATACTCCCAGGCCGGGCAGATGTTGCGAGCGGCGAGGAACAGGCCAGCAATCACCAGCTCCTTGACCGCGTTGGCGTTGGCGCCCGGTGCGTTGAACACCGGCACGCCGAGCTTGGAGAATTTCGCGACCGGAATGTTGTTGGTGCCCGCCCCCGCCCGCGCAATCGCTTTCACGCTGGCGGGCACGTCCATCTCGTGCATGTTCGCGGATCTGAGCAGCACCGCATCGGGATGCCCGATTTCGGAGGCCACTTCGTAGCGATCGCGCGGCAGGCGTTCCAGCCCGCGCACGGAAATGTTGTTGAGGGTGAGGACGCGAAAGCTCATCCGTGCTTCCTTTCGAATTCCTTCATGAAGTCGACCAGCGCCTTGACGCCTTCCAGCGGCATGGCGTTGTAGAGGCTGGCACGCATGCCGCCGACCGAGCGATGGCCTGCGAGCGTCACCAGGCCAGCGTCCTTGGCTTCGGCGAGGAAGGTCTTGTCGAGCTCGGGCTTGGCCAGCGTGAACGGCACGTTCATCCAGGAGCGCGCCTCCTTCGCCACCGGATTCTTATAGAACGGCGAGGCATCGATGGTGCTGTACAGCAGTTCGGCCTTGGCGCGATTGCGCTCGCCCATCGCCGCCAGACCGCCATTACGCTTCAGCCACTGGAACACCAGGCCCGACATGTACCAGGCATAGGTCGGCGGCGTGTTGAGCATCGAGCCGTCCTTCGCCATGGCGCTGAAGTCGATGAAGGTCGGCGTCCCCGGCCGGGCGTGACCCAGCAGGTCTTCGCGGACGATGACCAGCGTCAGGCCCGCCGGGCCGATGTTCTTCTGCGCACCGCCGTAGATCAGGCCGAACTTCGACACGTCGATCGGGCGCGACAGGATGGTCGAGGACATGTCGGCCACCAACGGCACGCTGCCCACCTCGGGCACGAAGTGGTACTCGACACCGCCGATGGTTTCGTTCGGCGTGTAGTGCAAGTAGGTAGCGCCCGGCGACAGCTTCCACTGCGAGACTGCGGGAATCGAGGTGTACGGCTCGCCGGCATCGGCAGCGACATTCACCTTCGCATAGCGCTTGGCTTCGCCGATGGCCTTCTTGGACCAGGCGCCGGTGTTCACGTAATCGACGACGCTGTCGGGCGTCGTGAGGTTCAGCGGAATGGCCGCGAACTGGCCGGTGGCGCCGCCCTGCAGGAACAGCACCTTGTAGTTCTTCGGCACCGCCAGCAGCTCGCGCAGATCGGCTTCGGCGGCTTCGGCGATGGAGATGAAGGCCTTGCCGCGATGGCTCATTTCCATCACGGACATGCCGGTGCCCTGCCAGTCGAGCATTTCCTGGCGGGCCTGTTCGAGCACTTCGACGGGGAGGACGGCGGGACCGGGGCTGAAATTGAAAACGCGCATGGAACTCGACCGATGGTGAATGATGGATTTCGAAAAAAAACTTTGCGGGCTACTTAAGCCTCGCCGGACGCCTCCGCGTCTTCGCCGCCCTCGCCGCCTTCGCCGCCTTCACTGCCGCTGTCGGCGATGATGCGTTCCAGGCCGACCAGGCGGTCGCCCTCGTCGAGGCGGATCAGGCGCACGCCCTGAGTATTGCGGCCCTGCTCGGAAATGTCGCTGACCGGCGTGCGCACCAGCGTGCCGCCGGAGCTGATCAGCATGATCTCGTCGTCCGGCTTGACCTGCAGCGCGCCGACCAGACGGCCGTTGCGCTCGGTGATCTGCAGTGCGATCACGCCCTGGCCGCCGCGGCCGTGTACCGGGAAATCCTCGGCCGGCGTGCGTTTGCCGTAGCCGTTCTCGGAGGCCGTGAGCACCATGCCGTCGGCGTCCAGGATGATGAGCGAGATGACTTCCTCGCCCTCGGGCAGGCGGATGCCGCGTACGCCGGCAGCGTTGCGGCCCATCGGGCGCACGTCGTTCTCCTCGAAGCGTATCGCCTTGCCGCCGCTCGAGCACAGCACGATGTGCTTGCTGCCGTCGGTGATGTCCACGCCCACCAGCCGGTCGCCTTCATCCAGCTCGATGGCGATGATGCCGGCCTGGCGCGGCCGCGAGAACGCCTCGAGCGAGGTCTTCTTGACGGTGCCGCTGGCGGTGACCATGAACACGAACTTGTTCTCTTCGAACTCGTGGATCGGCACCACCGCGTTGATGCGCTCGCCTTCCTGCAACGGCAGCAGGTTCACGATGGGCTTGCCGCGCGAACCACGGCTGGCCTGCGGCAGCTGGTACACCTTCAGCCAGTAGAGCTTGCCGCTGCTGGAGAAACACAGCAGCGTGTCGTGCGTGTTGGCAACGAACAGCTTGTCGATGAAATCTTCGTCCTTGACCGCAGCCGCCGCCTTGCCGCGACCGCCACGGCGTTGCGCCTGGTAGACGGTGACCGGCTGCGCCTTGGCATAACCGCCATGCGACAGGGTGACCACCACGTCCTGCTGCTCGATCAGATCCTCGATGGTGAGATCGGAATGGTTCGGGATGATCTCGGTGCGGCGCGCATCGCCGTACTTGGCGCGGATGTCTTCGAGCTCGGCGCGAATCACCGCCAGCAGGCGCTCGGGCCGCGCCAGGATGTCTTCCAGGTCCTG